>Ga0105049_10001064_pt1 | contig 31985 bp, 28 predicted proteins | sample MAT06_FD_78087 | JGI IMG/M metagenome (GOLD analysis project Ga0105049, IMG submission 78087) | Freshwater microbial communities from Lake Fryxell liftoff mats and glacier meltwater in Antarctica - MAT-06 | ecosystem: Environmental > Aquatic > Freshwater > Ice > Liftoff microbial mat | place... | reverse complement strand
GTGCGGGTCATGCGTTTCTCCGTAGGGGGGCGGCGACCTGGCCAGAGGTCTTCCGGGCAGATTCGACAGATCGTTGTAAGGCACACTGCGAGCCAACGGCTCAGCATGAATCAAAGTCCTTACACCGCATTCACTTACACCAAATTCTTGCCACCGTACTCGGCGCATCGCCTCTCTCGCTTTGCACGACTCCGTGCAGCCTGCAATGCAACCCGCACGACTCGTGTTGTCAGCCGCTCTTGTGCCACGGCTCTACTGGCAGATCGGTTCGTTTCGCGCAATGAGTTCCGCCGCGCCACCGACACCTAACGCGCACGCAATACCAGGCGCATTGGCATGCGTTGCCGTAGCGGACCATTCCGTCACACCAAGCGTGATCGTGGTGGTCACCCCGGGCGACCCCTGCGGAACGACCACGTTCGCATAGCTCCCATCGAGTTCGTACCGCGACTCGGCGCTGGTTGCCAAGTTACGCAAATCAGCCTTCATCGCGGCGATGTACGCGCGTTCCCTCGACCTGTTGAATTTCGCGATGGCGATCGATGCGAGGATCGCAACGACCATCACAACGAACATGAGCTCGATGAGTGTGAACGCAGCGCGTACGCGTTTTCCATTGGACGCAGACCCTGCCGTGGGGGAGCGTCGCACTCAGACCTCTCCGTAGCGAACGAGCTTCCGATACAGGGTCGACGGATCGATACCGAGCATCTCTGCCGCGCGACTCTTGTTGCCGCCTTCGTTCTGCAACACCCAATGGATGTACGCGCGCTCGATCGCTTCGAGCGACGGCGTCGTCGGAACGCGTTCGGTAATGAGCGGCTCGGCGCGACGTTCCGTGATGCGCTCCGGGAGTGCGTCCGGCTGGATGACGTCTCCCGACGAGAGTATGACAGCGCGTTCGAGTGCGTTTTCGAGTTCGCGAACGTTACCGGGCCACGGATAGGCCATCAGCGCGTCGAGTGCATTCTCAGACAACGTCTTGGGCGGAGTGTTGCGCTGCGCGGCTGAGCGCGCAAGGAACGTATCGGCCAAGAGCGGAATATCTTCCCGACGCTGACGAAGCGGCGGCAAATGCACCGCAATCACGTTCAACCGATAGAACAGATCGGCGCGGAAACTGCCACGCTTGATCTCTTCCTCCAGATCGCGATTGGTTGCCGCAATCACGCGCGCGTCCACCGATTGTGCTTCCGTCGCACCAACAGGAATCACTTCGCGTTGTTGCAACACACGCAGCAACTTCACCTGTGTCGACGCCGTTGTCTCGCCGATTTCGTCAAGAAAAAACGTGCCGCTCTGCGCTGCCGCAAAGAGGCCTTGCTTGTCTTTCACGGCACCGGTAAATGAACCCTTCACGTGGCCGAACAGTTCGCTTTCCAGTAGCGACTCGGGGAGCGCACCGCAGTTGATCGACAGAAAGCTGTGGTCGCTGCGCGTTGAGAGGTCGTGCACATACCGCGCGACGACTTCCTTACCGGTCCCCGATTCACCAGTGATCAACACGGTCGAATCAGTCGGCGCCACCGTCTCGGCCAAGCGCAACACGTCAATCCAGCTGCGACTGTTCCCAACCGGCCGACCGGTTGTATTACGCTCGCGACGCTTGATCTCCTGCTTCAGCGTGTGATTCTCAGCGCGCAACTTCCGGTGCTCCGCGGCGCGGCGGAGAATGGCCAACAATTCGTCGTTGCGGAACGGCTTCTGGATGTAGTAGAACGCACCCTCGTTCACGGCCTGAATCGCGGACTGCAGTGTGGCCTGCGCGGTCATCAGAATCACGGGAATCTCAGGGTCGACCTGACGCGCCGTGCTCAACACCTGAACGCCGCCAATGTCAGGCATGCGGACATCGGTAAGCACGATGTCAGGGCGCAATTCGGCGATGCGTTCAACGCCCTGCTTCCCACCGTGCGCCGTAAACGGGATGAAGCCTTCGTTCTTGAGCAAGATGCGCAACGAATCGAGAATTCCGACTTCGTCGTCGACGATGAGTATGCGCGGCGCCGTGGTGAGCGCGGACGGGTTGGCAGGTGCGATCACAGTGAGACTCCAATGGCGCGTGCGGATGCGCCGTCGAATGAATGGTTCTGCGGAATGTCGTGATTGAACAGCATCGGCAGCTCGTCATCGTCCGCCGTGTACTCCGGTGCTGTCGCCAGTCCGGCGTGCGGCACAAGAGGCAGCAGCACGGTGAAGCGCACACCTTTCGGCAGTGGATCGACCAACACCATCCCGCGATGCGCTTCGACAGCGCGATGCACGACCGGCAGGCCGAGCCCGGTACCGCCGCTCTTTCCTGTGACGAACGGCTCGAAAAGACGCTCGCGCAGCTCGGGGGGGATGCCCGGCCCATCGTCGGAGACGATGATGGCGAGATGGTCACCCGTGATCGTTGCGGCGCCACTCGCTTCCTTCTTTGCGTCGGTGATGAACCGACGGACTTCAACGCCCACCTGTCCCGTCTCACCCACTGCCTGCACGGCATTCAGCACGAGATTGAACACCGCGCGATGCAACAGGTCTTCGTCGCCATCAACGGTGGGCAGGTCGGGGTCGACCGTGACGGTGATCTTCACACCAGCCGCCCGATCCGGATGCGTGCCCGCAATGGTCACGGCCGCTTGCGTCAATGCTCCGAGATTGAGCGGTACCACGCGAGTAACCGCAGTGCGGGCGAAGTCAAGAAAATCAGCCAGCAGTCGACTCAATCGATCCGCTTCGCGCATGACGAGCCCGAAGAGAATGCGCTCGTCTTCATCCTGCTCCGTTACGGGCGCTACCATTCCCTGGCGCCGGGACAGCTGCTCGGTTGCGCTGCGAATGGAGGCCAACGGGTTCCGTATCTCATGCGCGAGTGACGCGCTCAACTCCGCGACGGCCTGCAAACGCTCGGCGCGCACATGCAACGACTGCAGGCGCTTGCTGTCGGAGATGTCCTGAAAGATTGCCGTCGCCGTGGTGCCACCACCCGGGCGCGTACCGTCAGCCACGGTCGTTGTCACGCCGATCTGAATGTCTTCGCCATCTCGGCGAATGATCCCTTCCGCGCGCGTGGTGCGCACACCGTTGCGCGACGACTGTTCGAGTAGATGCGCGAGCTGCGGCGCCACGCCTTGCAACGTCGTGGAGAGTGGGCGACCGACAAACTGCCGGAGATTGATACCCAGCAAATCGGTCGCCGCAGGATTTGCATAGACCAGGCGGCCGTCGCCGTCGACGGTGATGATTCCGGAGCGAATTGTACGTAAAATGTCAGCGGCTTCGAGCTGCACTTTTACGAGCTGGGCCGCGAGCGCGTCCTGTCCGAGTCCCGCCTGCCGCAGGCGGAGTGCGACGTAGCCAGAGCCGATGGCCACGACGACGAACACGCCGATCTGCACCGTCATCCCGAAATGTGACGCACCGGGCCGGAGCCATAACACGTCGAGCGAATACAGCAGACAGGCACCACCCGCGACGGCCAGTCCACCGCGGAACGGCAACAGGAGCGCCGCCGAGGCGATGACCAGGATATAGAGTGCCGCGAACTGCGAACTCCAACCGCCGGTGATGTGAACGACCGCCGTGACCAGCGCGAGATCGACGGCACACTGCAATCCATAGAAGGCAGGACCGTAGGAGCGTCGCTGCACCTCGCCATACATTGCAGAAGCGACCGTGGCGAGCACGGCGACCGCAAAGGCGAGCGTGGCAACGAGCGTATCGGTGGGGTCCGCCCGGCTCCAGACGAACACGGCCGCCACGAGAATCGCGCAGGCGAGCACGATGCGGCCAAGCCAGACCCAGCGCAACACTCGGCGCGGATCGAGCATCTGGTTGATCGCGACCTGCGGATAGGCTGGGGTGTAGCGCAATGGGTGACGAGAAGGGTCCGGCGGGCGATGTCCAAAGCAGTCTGAGCGAATTCGCAGAATGCAAGAGGCGCGGATCGCCCGACTGTCTTGCAGATTGCAGTACCATGACGAACCACCAGCCCTTCCGTTTCCTTTGTGATGACCGTTGTGATGATCGTTGACCCGGCACTGGCAACAGACGCTGAACTGACGTTTAGCACTGCCCTGCTGCGCCTTCTGCTGGTACTGATGCTGGTCCTCGCGAATGCGTTCTTTGTCGCGGCGGAGTTTGCGCTGGTTGCCGTGCGCCGAAGCCGAATCGACCAGATGGCCGCGGAAGGTGACCGGAGTGCCTTGGTGGTGCAGCGGGCGCTTCAGCAGCTCGACCGGTACATCTCGGGCACGCAACTCGGCATCACGTTGGCGTCGCTGGCCTTGGGCTGGATCGGTGAGCCTGCGGTCGCGGTGCTCGTCGATCGCGCGCTGCACCTGGTCGGGATAGAGCCGTCGCCGGGCGCCCTACACACCGGTGCAGGAATCGCCGTCGCGTTCCTGGTCATCACCTTCCTCCATATCGTACTGGGCGAGCTCGCGCCAAAATCGATCGCGCTGGCCAAGCCAGAAGAGCTGAGTCGACTTGTGGTCCGACCGCTGATGCTCTTTTCGCGCGTGATGTCGCCGTTCATCTACATGCTGAATGGAACGGCCAACGCCCTGCTGCGCGTTTTCGGCGTGCAGCCGACGTCAGAAAGTGGCCACGTCCACTCGTCCGAAGAACTTCGCCTGCTGGTCATGCAAGCGCGCGCGCACGGTACGCTCGATGAATCAGACAGTGCGATGCTGGCCGGCGTCTTCGACTTTCACAACAAGAAGGCGCTTGACGTGATGCGGCCACGCACCGACATGGTGGCCATTCCCGAGGACGTGGAGCTCGCCGAACTTACGCAGACGTTACGACGCGAACGTTACTCGCGGTATCCGGTGTATCGCGACACACCCGACGATATCGTCGGTGTGTTTCTCGCCAAGGACTTCTGGCTGCTCGAAGACCCGTCAACGTTCGTGCTCGCCGAGCATTTGCGGGAGCCGCTGTTTGTGCCGGCGACGCGCGCCGCCGAGCGAGTCCTCGATGACCTGCGGCGAACCCGTGCGCATCTTGCCGTCGTCCTCGACGAGTACGGCGGGACGGCCGGCATCCTGACGATGGAAGATCTCGTCGAAGAAGTGGTCGGCGATATCGCCGACGAGTACGATCTCTTCTCGCGCGATGCGCTGCTGTTTGATGGCGTGCTCGAACTGGCTGGTTCAATGTCGCTGGTCGACGTACGCTCCGATCACAAGCTGGCGATCCCCGAGGGCGACTGGTCGACGCTTGGCGGCTACGCGTTCGCGATGCTGGGGCGGCTGCCGCACGTTGGCGACCGCGTCACATTCCCCGGCGGCGAGCTGGAAATCGTAGCGATGGATGGCCGCCGGGTGGCGGCGCTGCGCGTACATCGTCGCACCGAAGCGGCGCCGACGTGAACTGGACTTCAACCCTTACAACGATGGTACGCGTGCGTACAGTGACAGTATTCGGTTTGGCACTCGCCGCAGTGGCCGCGTGCACGGTACGTGGCGACGCGACCCCGGCTCAGGGTTCAGTCGGTCAGACACCGGACTCGATCAAGCCCGCGGCCGCTGCGGGCGAGCCCGCCGCGTCGTTCCCGGCACCAACGCGCGACATCGCGGACATTGTCGCACCGCGGTGGACCAATGAAGACGCTCGTGACGATGCCGGTGAGTTTGCTCGCGTCACGAAGCTCGCCGGGATCACGAAAGGCATGCACGTCGCCGACATCGGCGCGGGTGATGGCTACTATGTGAGCCGCCTCGCTCCAATGGTTGGCCTCGCTGGGCGCGTGTACGGCAACGACATCATTCGCGACTATCTCGTCCTCCTGGAAACGCGCATCCGTCGTGAACATCCGGGCAACGTGCAGATTGTACTTGGCGACCCGCACGATCCAAGACTCCCCGCCGGCGATGTCGACGTCGCGCTGATGATTCACATGTACCACGAGATCGAGCAGCCGTTCGGGTTGTTGTGGAACCTGGCAACCTCGATGAAGCCGGGTGGTCGTCTCGTCATTCTCGATCTCGAACGGAAAACGTACGGCCATGGAACGCCGCCGGCCTTGCTGCGCTGCGAACTGCGCGCCGTAGGCTATCGCGAGCTGTCATTTACCAAGACCGGCGGCGAAGAGTATGTCGCGATATTCGAAGCACCGCGTATTGGTGTAGCTGTCGATGCTGGCGTGAACGCACGACCAACGCCGGCCGCCATCCGGGCGCAACTCGCAGCGAAGCCCTGCCGTGGCTGACGAGGAGTTTCTCCCGCCCGAACCGGAAGCACTCGTCGTCACACCAACCGTTCGCATCCCGGTCTCCGAATTGGAGATGCGCGCGATCACAGGAAGTGGTCCCGGTGGACAGCATGTGAACCGCAGCGCCACGCGGGTTGCGCTACGTTGGAATGTGAGTCAGACCAAAGCGCTCACCGAAGAACAGCGGACTCGTGTATCGGCTAAGCTGGCCTCGCGACTCGATGGCGAAGGTGCGTTGCGGATCGTTGCAGGTGAGTTTCGCAGCCAGCAGCAGAATCGTCGCGCGGCACTTATACGGCTCGTCGCCATCGTTGAACGCGCGTTGATCGTACACAAATCACGCAGAGCCACCAAGCCCACCCGCGGCGCGGTCGAACGTCGGCTGACGGAAAAACGGCAACGTTCCGATACCAAGCGCGATCGGCGCAAGGACGGCCACGAGTAGCGTTCGAGTAGCGTCCGAGGAGCGTGACCCGATGAACAGCATCCGATGACCGGTCCGCCGTCTCCAAAGCGTTCGGTCACATTCGTTCCAAAGCTGTTCTCGACACTCGCCGGCTACACGCGCGATCAAGGCATCAAGGACGTCACGGCCGGTGTCATTGTCGCGGTTGTCGCGCTCCCGCTCTCCATCGCATTTGCGATTGCCAGCGGCGTCACGCCAGATCGCGGCCTCGTCACCGCCGTCGTCGCCGGGTTCATCATCGCCGCACTCGGCGGTTCACGCGTGCAGATCGGCGGGCCAACCGGCGCGTTCGTCGTCATCGTGTCGGGCATTGTCGGCAAGCATGGCATCGATGGACTGATCATCGCGACGTTCCTGGCCGGACTGCTGATCATCGCAATGGGTGCGGCCAAGCTTGGCGGCGTGATCAAGTTCGTGCCGCAGCCCGTAGTGATCGGATTCACCAGCGGTATCGCACTGATCATCTTCTCCACGCAGATCAAGGATGGACTGGGTCTCACGCTCCAGACTGTTCCGACAGATTTCTTCGAGAAGTGGCAAGCGTACGCGGCGGCGATCGGCACAGTATCGCCAGCGGCACTGGGTATCTCCGCTCTGACGATTGTCATTCTGACGCAATGGCCGCGACTGAGCGTGAAAGTGCCAGCGCCATTCGTCGCTCTCATAGTTACGACACTCGTCGCCCATTTCGCCGGTCTTCCAATCGAGACGATCGGATCACGCTTTGGCGTGGTGAGCGGAGGCCTGCCACTGCCGCACGTTCCGCACGTTACCATGCAACTCGTGCGTGAACTGGCCGGGCCCGCGATCACCATCGCCTTGCTTGCGTCCATCGAGTCGCTGCTGTCTGCCGTCGTTGCCGACGGAATGATCGGTGGCAAACATCGCTCCAACATGGAGCTGGTGGCGCTCGGTGTCGCGAACGTGGCGTCCTCCGCATTTGGTGGCATTCCGGCGACCGGTGCGATCGCCCGCACCGCGACGAATGTGAAGAGCGGCGGACGCACACCGATTGCGGGGATGACCCACGCCGTCGTGCTGTTGCTGATCACGCTCTTTGTCGGCAAACTGGCCGCACTGATTCCGATGGCCACGCTGGCGGGCATTCTCACTATCGTCGCGTATCACATGTCCGAGTGGCGGAATTTTCGCGCGCAGCTGCGCGCGCCACGCGCCGACGTGCTCGTGCTCATCGCGACGTTCGGACTGACGGTCGTCATCGACCTCACCGTCGCGCTGCAGGTCGGCATGATTCTCTCCGCGTTCCTGTTCATGAAGCGGATGGCCGACGTCACCAATGTGCAGTCAGTGACGCGCGAGATGGTGGATGAGGACGAAGAGACGGACCCGCAGTCGATGGCGCTGCGCACCGTGCCGCCCGGAGTCGAAGTCTATGAAATCGACGGACCGTTCTTCTTCGGTGCCGCCGAACGCTTCAAGGAAGCACTCGGCGAGATGGGGCGTCGGCCCAAGGTGCTGGTCCTGCGATTGCGCCACGTGCCCGCGATCGACGCCACTGGAATCACGCTGCTGCGCGATTTGTTTCGCCGCTGTCGCAAAGAAGGCACGGCGCTGATGATTACCGGTCTCCAAACTCAGCCGCGCGCCGCGCTGGAACGCGCCGGCGTACTCGACGAGATCGGCGAAAGCAACGTCTTCACCACCGTTGATGAAGCGATCGCTCAGTACAACACCACATTGACGCCGAGGTAGTACGTGATGAAGTCGGCGCGACCACGCAACGGGACTGGATCGCGGTTGGCTTGAAAGGCTTCGCGCACCAGCTTGTCGTTGAGATACCTCACGTCGTCGTGGCGCAGAAAGCGTGCGCCTAGGTCGAGACGCACCGGACGATCGCCGTTGTAGACGCGGATGTACGTGCCAGCCGCGCCACCATACGCCAGCGAGATATCGTCGTTGTTGGTGGTGCTGGCAAAGGGCGAGTTGTCGTTCTGCGTGCCCTCCACCGAGCTTTGCGTCCAGAACACCGAGAAACCGCCCAGTGCGGAGACGTAAGGGGAGACCGGACCATTACCGAATTGAATCTGCGGACCAGTCACTACCGAGACGATGTTGTTGGATGTGCGCAGGTCGAGTTTGACGAGGCCACCGGTGCCGGCGAGCGGAATGCGGCGGGTTTCGTTGCCGTAGGTCAGAAAGCTGGCATCGAGCCGCCAATTGGCGATCGACTGCTTGTCGAGGCCCCACAGCAGCGAAACGCCAATACCGCCACCGTTACCGGTGTTCTGGTTGAAATCACCCTTGGGCTCGGACACTTGCGCATGGACGCCGCCGGACGCTCGCCCGGTGAGCGCCCGGGGCGACGACATCTGCGCATGCAGCGCCGTGAGCGGCAAAAACGCAGAAAGCGCGAGTGCCGAAAGCACGCGTGCAGAAAGCACGGGGGCAGGTGCGAATTTGCGCGCCCTTGGGCGGGCACTGCGTTTCGAGAGACGTGGGTAGGGCATAGTTGATGAGTTCAGGGTGATCCGCCAGCGACGTTGGCGTTGCCGTACTGCACCCACTACTACGCCTGCGCCGCTGCAAGGTGTCAGCCGTGCCAGCACTTGAATCCCGATACGTGCATTCGTATTTATCAAGGCTATGTCGATCGGTTTTCTTCGCCGCATGCTGCTCTGCATCGCCAACCTCGCCCCCCACGTCGGGTTGGCGATCGTCGCGATTGCCGTGCACGCGGTCGTTCTGTCCGATCAGGGGCGCGGTATCGGGCCGACCGAGGCGCACGCCGCCGAAGTGACTTTTCACGTCGTGGCCGCCGGTTCGGAGCCGACCAACACCGTCTCTGATAGTCAACGGCTGCCCGAGCGGCCGCCGTTCGGCGCCTGCCGGCCGGTGTACTCCCGTCTATCCACCAGGGCGCACTCGGCACGGTCGGTCACGACCGCGATGGAGAGTGCGGAAGCTTGCCTGTCGCTGGCGCGCGTTCGGGTGGGCTTCGCGTTCAATCGGCCTCGCGAACGGGGTGTCACAGGTCCGTCGCGGTCGCCCGCGCAGCCGCGCGCGCCCCCCGTCGCGGCCTGACCGCACCCAGCAACAACGGGCAACTGCCGCGCGACTGCACCGCGGCGGGGCTGTTCGACTTTCTTCCGTGCGCCGTGCCGCGCTTCTCGGCGCACGGCGTTTGCTTGGAGATGGTATTCTTTTCCCGAGTCCATCATCCAATCGTTCCCGTGCTGCGTAACCTCGCACAACGGAACGCTACCCCGTCGGTAATCGCGTCATGTCGGCTCAGGCCACCCGCGTCAATCAACTTGTCAGCGCCGCACTCAAGCTCGAGGTCGACCAGTCGCGATGGCGCGAACTGACCCGGCAGGTCGATCCGTCCATATCGCTTCCTGCGCGACTGCGCTCGATCGGCGGCGCCGTTGACATCGGTTATCTCGATCGCGAGCTGACGCGGGACCTCCTGCGCACGGCCATCCGCGATCAGGTCACGCCGCTCGTGCTGTTGATGGAACGGGAGGACGAAGCCGTGGTGCTGGATCGGTCCGACTCCGGTCGGGTGCGCGCAACCATTGTCTCCCGGACCGGCGACGATATTGTCCTGACAGAAGCGGACAGCGAGTTGGTGGAGGCCTTGTGGCAACGGTGTGGCGGCGGGAGCGGCAGCACGGCGGTTATCGCGGCGCTCGCTCCAATGTCCATGCGTTCACCGATCAGCGTCTTCCCGGAGTCGCGGCCGAACAGCCCGACCGGAGCGTCTCCGCACAGCGAGACGGATGAACACCGATCCCCGATCGACCGCGCGTTGTCTCTCTTCGCCCGCGAGAAACGCGAGATTCTCACGATCTTCTTCTACGCCACGTTGTCGGGTGGTCTGAGCCTCGTGCTCCCGCTGGCCGTCGGTGGCATCGTCCAGCTCGTGCAGGGGCGTCTATTCCTCCAGCCGGTGGTGCTGCTCATCACCTTCGTCATCGCCGGCACCATCGTGGCTGGCATCATCCAACTCGGGCTGCTGCGTGTGGTCGAACGGATTCAGCAGCGTGTGTTCGCCCGCATGGCGCTGGAGTTCGCGTTTCGGGTGCCGCGCATGCGCTACAGCGCCTCGCTGGCCAGTAACCTGCCGGAGCAGATGAATCGCCTCTTCGAGGCGGTCGCCATCCAGAAAGGTGCGCAGAAGCTGCTCGTGGACGTCCCCACGGCGCTCCTGACCATTCTCTTCAGTCTCGTGCTCCTCACGCTGTATAGCCCGTGGTTCTCGGTGTTCGCGATCGTCGTCACCGCCGCGTTGTGGCTGGTGCTCCGATGGACCGGGCCGGAGGGATTGGAGACGTCAATCATTGAGTCAAAGTACAAGTACAAGGCTGTGCACTGGCTCGCGGAACTGGCGCGCGCGTTCCACGCGTTCAAGTATGCCGGCGATTCGACGCTCGCGGTGGAGCGCATGGACGACGTGATCACGGGCTACCTCAAGTACCGTCGCAAGCACTTTGCGGTGATCGTGAAGCAGACCATCGCGCTGATCGGCTTCAAGACGTTCATCACGGCCTCCGTCCTGATCATCGGGGCGACGCTGGTCCAGACGAATCGTTTGTTGCTGGGTCAGTTCGTGGCGGCGGAGATCGTGATCGTCACCGTGCTTGTGGGGGTGGAGAAGCTGATCTCCAGCCTGACCACCGTGTACGACCTCCTGACGTCTGTGGACAAAGCGGGGCACGTGGCCGATATCCCGCTCGAACCCCGTGGTGGGCTGGCCCCGGTGAACAATCCCGACGTCGGCGTCGCGATCGAAGCGAAGGATCTCAGGTTCCGATACCCCGGGGCGCGAACGCCGTCAGTCAACGAAGTGTCGCTGTCGGTACAGCCTGGGGAGCGGGTGGCCATCATGGGTGTCGATGGCTCGGGACGATCCACGCTGCTGAAACTGCTCGCTGGCCTCATGGACGAGTACGACGGGACGATCCGGTTCGACGGCGTTACGCTGCGCGACCTCGACCGACCGGCCGTACGGGCGCGAATCGGACAGATGCTCTCGTGGACCGATCTGTTCGACGGCACCGTCGAGGAGAACATTGCCGTGGGTCGGGCGCACATCTCGCCCCGCGATGTGCAGCAGGTGCTGGATGATCTCAGCCTCACCGATGACGTGCAACAGCTGCCGCATGGGCTGCAGACCGAATTGACCAACAGCGGACGCAGCCTGCCGACACACCTGGCGAACAAGCTGCTCGTAGCGCAGGGGATCGTCGGTCGGCCGCGCCTGTTGGTCCTCGACGATTTCTTCCAGAACCTCGATGCGATGTCCCGGGGGCACATCATCGGGTTGGTCGCCGACCGTCGCCGCCCGTGGACCGTAATCACTGTCTCGAACGACCCGCTGTTGCTCGCAGAGTTTGATCGCGTGATCCTGATGCAGGACGGCCGCATTTTGAAGGAGGGGCCGTTCGACGTGCTCCGCAACGATCCCGACTGCCGCGCGTTGCTGCACGAAGCCACCTCGTTGAGCGCGAGCTGAGCATGGCCTCGTCCAACCAGAATTCGGATCTCGACATCGAGCGTGAGCTGAAGTCGTTGCCCCTCGAGACGACGGCCCTGCTCGGCGAGGCCGATACGGCGCGCGTGGTCTCGCGCTGGCTGCTCGGGATCATCGCCACGCTGATCGTGATCCTGTTCCTCCCCTGGCAGCAGAACGTGCAGGGCGATGGAACCGTGACCGCCTTCAACCCATCCGATCGTCCGCAAAACCTCACCACCCGCATCGACGGCCGTATCGAGGCGTGGTACGTCAGCGAGGGGCAGTTCGTGAAGAAGGGCGATTCGATCGCCCGGATCTCGGAGATCAAGGAGGACTACCTGAATCCGAACGTGCTGCCGCTGGCGCAACAACAGCAACGCGCCAAGGAGTCCGCGATCGGGGAGAAGTTGAACAAGGCAGCGGCGCTCGAAGTACAGGTGGTCCAACTGCAGGCGCAACGCGACTTCAAGTTGCGCCAGACGCGCAACAAGATCGTGCAGTACCGGGCGGAAGTGCGGCAAGTGATGCTGGAGGATTCGGTCGCACGTGATCAGCTGCGGCGTCGTCAATTCCTGTTCAGCGACTCGCTCGGACTGGTCTCGGTCAACGAGCTACAGGCGTTCCAGGTCCGGGTCCAGGCGGCCGCGGCGAAACTGGTCGAGAAGCAGCAGTTACTCGCCATCACGGAGACCGACCTGCTCGGTGTTCCCGCAGAATACGGCGAGAAGATCGCGAAGTCGCAGTCCGATCGGGCCGCAACACTTGCCGACGTCAGCGAGGGGCGCTCCGACGTGGCGAAGCTGAAGGACAAGGTTGGCTCGCTCGCGGTCCGGAACGAATTCTATCTGATCGAGGCGCCGCAGGACGGATACGTGGTTCGCGCCGCGCGCGCGGGTCAGGGCGAGATCGTCAAGGCGGGCGACCCGATTATTACCCTCCAGCCGGCCAATCCGCGCAAAGCCGTGGAGCTGTTCGTCAAGCCCATGGACGTGGCGCTGCTCAAGCCCGGACGCCACGTGCGCGTATTCTTCGACGGCTGGCCGGCGCTGCAGATCTCCGGCTGGCCACAGGTGGCCGTGGGCACGTTCGGTGCGACCGTCGCCGTCATCGACCAGTTCCCGAGCAAGGGCGGCAAGTTCCGCGTCCTGCTGGTGTCCGACACGACGCACGATGCCCAATGGCCTGGACAGCTCAGGCTCGGCACCGGCGCCCAGGGGTGGGCGATGCTCGACAATGTCTCGGTGGGTTGGGAGCTCTGGCGCCAGTTGAACGGCTTCCCGCTCAGTATCAACCCGGCCGACGCGCTCCCCGGCTCCGAAGTCGCCGGCGGCGCGAAAGGCGACAAAAAGTGAGGCCTTACCAAAGGCCCGCGCGCTGCTCGCTCATTCGGCTCCTCGGCTCGCTCTGCCTCGGCGTCGTCGCTTTCAACCCGGTCTCCGCACAGGCCCGCAGCGCGGCGGACAGCACTGCCGTGCGCACAAGCGCGCTGGTCAGCGCACTGATCGACACAAGCGGTGTCGGGTTCCCATTTCCGATGTTCCTGGATGTCATCCTCGGCGGCCATCCAGTTGCCCGGCAGGCCGCCCTGATCGCAGCACAGGCCCGCAGCGACCTGCGAACGGCGTGGGGTGCGTTCGATCCCACGATCACGGCGGCGTGGGACCAGAAGCGCCTCGGCGGGACGTCGTACTACAACTACTTCGATGCGGAGATGAAGATCCCGCTCCCGATCGGCGCTGACGTGACCCTCGCCTTCGATCGAACGCTCGGGCGGTTCGTCAATCCCGATCGAAGGACGAGTGGCAGCGGCACGTTCGAGGCCGGCATCAGCATCCCACTCGGGCAGCGAATCGTCACCGACGAACGTCGGAACGCGTTGGCGCAGGCGCGTGCTGCTCGCGACGTGGGTGCGGCCGATCAGGTGGCGATCATCAACAAGCTGCTCTTCTCGGCGGCCAAGGACTACGGCGCGTGGTACGAGGCATGGCGCCGTCGTGCGATCCTGCAGGAGGGCGAGGCGCTGGCGGAGTTCCGCTTACAAGGGGTTCAACGACGTGTATCCAGTGGCGAAAGCGCGCCCATCGATACGGTGGAGGCCGCATTGGAAGTGCGACGCCGACGCGTTTCGCGGCTCGAGGCGGAGGCGGCTTTCTACTTTACCACACTTGATATCACGTCGTACCTCTGGGACGACGCCGGTCGACCGGCCGCGCTCCCACTCGAGGCCAAGCCCGTGCTGGATGGCATTGGGCGCGGCGGCATCGACTCGACGCGGTTGTCGGCCCTGCTCGATGTCGCCACGCGCAGAAATCCCGACCTGCTCAAGGTGCAGGCACGGGTGAGGCAGGCTCAGGCGCAACGCCTGTTCGCGACGCAGGGGCTCCTCCCGTTTGCCGAAGGGAAGCTCTCCGGGTTGAGTGAGCAACCCAGCGACGAGTCGTTCCTAGACGGTGATCGCCTGGGCGAGAATTACAAGGCCGGCTTGCTCATCAGGTCGCCGGTATTGTTCCTCCGCGAATCGGGCCGGTTTTCGGCCTCGGGCCAGCGGTTGGAGTTCCAGCGACTGGAAGAAGACCGGACCCGTCGGCAGGCCGAGTTCGACACCAGGGAGGCGATATTTGACCTCGCCAATCTGGAGCGGTTGCTCGTGTTGCAAACCGGCAACGTGAGGAGTGCGCGACTGCTGCGCGACGCCGAGCAGATTCGTTATGAGAACGGGGAAAGTACGCTGCTGATCGTCAACCTCCGCGAACGGCTGGTCCTGGACGAATCCATCAAGCTTGCCGCGCTGGAGTCGAAGGTGGCCGCGGCCCTTGGTGCGCTCGCGGTCGCCACCGGAGATCGTGCGCTGCTCTTGCCCCAGAAGTAACGTGTGGAATCAGTATTCCCTTTACCTGACGGCGCATGACCGACGATGGACCGTGGGACCTGGACGACGACCGGGAGCAAGACGACGACGGGGAACTGGATGATGAGTTTCCGCTGGGCGATGGCACCGCCGACATGAGCAGCACCGTCAGCTGCCCGTACTGCGGAGAGGAGGTGGAGATCGCGCTCGACCCCGGATCCGGCGCGAGTCAGGAGTATGTCGAGGATTGTCAGGTGTGCTGTCGTCCGTGGCACGTGTCCGTGACGTACCTCGAGGATGGAAGTGCGGACGTCTTCGTCGACGCGAGTGACGCGCCGTGACCGATTCTTACGTCCTCTCGGCGGACGAGATCGCGAGGCTGCTCGATGGTGTATTGACGCGACCTGCGGCGGAAGGTGCCCGCATCGTGACGTTGCATTGGCTCTTGCAGCTCGAGCGTGCGCGTGGCGAATGGGGGCGCGCCACGTTGACCGATGTCGACTCCATCGGCGGTTCCGCGGATGATCGTCGACGCGACGCGGTGGACGCGCTCCACCGTGCACGTGTCGCGCTCCGCCGGTTGCGCGCGTCCTGCAAGGAGCATCGGGAACTGTTGCAAGGCAGCAAGGTCGCGCGAACGCTCGATGCGCTCTCCCGCCTCCAGCGCGCCACCAACGCGGCTCGTGACGCGGACGTTCAGCACGATTGGCTGAACGCGGAGGGCGAAGGGTTGCCCGAAGCCGCTCGCTCGCAATCGCTGGTGATGCGCGTCAAGCTTGCTGACGGAAATGATGAACGTCGGCGGCGTGTGTCATCGGCGTTTCGTCGGCACCTCGACCCGCAGGTGGAGCGGTTCGCCAGTCGTCTTTCCAGCTATCGGCCGACGTTCCGAATCGGCGACGACACCGCGCCGATGTCGTTCGCCGAGCACGTTGCGCAGCGGCTCGAAAGCGCGGCGCGGCGGATTCGTGCGGAGCTGGCCGCCTTGGAGACGATCGACTCCGGGGCGCTGCCCGATGCGTTGCATCGCCTTCGCATTCACCTCAAGCGCCAGCGGGCGATGCTTGCCCCGCACACCTCCGCCCACGGCGCGATCGGAGCATGGTACGACATGGCCACGCGCGGTCAGGACCTGCTCGGTGCGATGCGCGACGCTGCGGTGCTTTCGGCACAGGCACGGTACGATGGCGCAGATGCGTTGGCTGACGCGCTCAACGACGTTGCGCTTGCACACCAGGACGCGTTTCAGCGTGGTTGGTGCAGTGCACCTGATGCGATCACGCGCGCACAAAATGTGGCCGCTGCCGCGCTGCGGACGCTCGGCCCCAAGTCGCCCTCCGTCGATTCCGCATTGCCGATGGAGTTCGAGCGGAAGTATCTGCTCAGTGCCTGCCCGCCTGAAGCCGAAGTGGTCGCGCCCACGGCCATTGTGCAGGGGTGGCTGCCTGGCACCATGCTGCGTGAACGATTGCGTCACGCGACCAGTGCGGATGGTCGCGAGCGATTCACCCGCACCATCAAGCTCGGGCCGGCGCGCGCACGGATCGAAGTGGAAGAGGACACCGATCGCGAGACGTTTGAGTCACTCTGGCCGCTCACGCATGCGGCGCGTATCCGCAAGCAGCGGCACGTCGTGCGTCACGACAGTCACCGCTGGGAGATTGACGTCTTTCTCGACCGCGAGCTGGTGGTGGCCGAAGTCGAACTATCTCATGAGTTCGAGATTGCCGCACTGCCGCCGTGGCTTGCGCCATACGTGGTGCGCGATGTCACCGGTGACCCGGCGTATTTCAACGCAGTGATGGCACGGGCAGAGGGCCCGATCTCCGTTCCGCCCGAGTGACGTGAGCATCGACACGATGCTTGCGTCATTGCTGCCGATCCGCGATCACCGCGAGCGCGTGATCGGCTACAGCGTCCTGTCGTGCCCTGCGGACGAACGTCGGGGGCAGGAGTCTCCGGACGATGATGTGCGTCGGACGGTGGAAATGGTCGGCTCACTCGCACGACTTGCCGGAAAGAGTTTGGTCGTGCCCGTCACGCCTGGCATCGTGCGCGAAGGCGCCCTGAGCCGGTTTGCATCGGTCGATGCCGTCTGGCTTATCGCAACGGACGCGATCGACGACGCTGCGACCCGCAAAGCGATCGATCGCCTCCTCGGCGCGGGGTTTCACTTCGCGCTCGACGGATATCCGGACGGTGAGCCGCTGCCGGCATCGCTGGTTGGTGCGACCATCGTGCTTGATGCGCACCGGCACTCGCCCGCACTGCTCGACCGTCGAGTGCGTGTGCTGTTGGACGCTGGTCTTCGTCCACTCGTTCGCGGTGTGGACGATCGGGCCGTGCGCCACCGCGTGGTGGCCGCCGGTGTGCCGTGGTACACCGGTCGGTTGCTTACGCGTGCAGCGTCCGCGCCACTCGCCGATGATGCCGACGCGAGTGTCCTGCGCGCGGTCTCGGTGCTCGCACAATTTGCCGACGGACGGCCACCCAACGCGGCCTTCGACAACTTTGTCCGCGATGATCCGCATCTGGCCGCATCGATGCTGCGATCCATTCGTTCGGCGTCATTCGGGGCGCGCGGGCCTCGCTCGGTCGAGCATGCGCTCGAGTTGCTGGGACGCGATGCCGTGATGGAGCAACTCGTCGCCGTGACGGCACACCTGATCGGCGAATCTGCGCACGATCCCGAGCTTGGGCTCACCGCCCTGCGTCGAGCGCGCGCGTGTGAGCGCATAGGTGCGGCACTCGATCCTGCCCCACATCCGCGTGCGCGAACACTGGCTGGCCTCCTCTCCGTTTTGGAGTTCGCACTCGGCATTCCGTCCGCCGTCATCGTCGAGCGACTCCAACTCCCGGCCATGCTCCAAGATGCACTGCTGGCGCGAACGGAACCGTTGGGTCAACTGCTCGACGTGCTGGACGCCATGGAGTACGGCTGGTGGGAGGATCTGCGTGCGCGCTGCGGTCGGCTGGGCATCTCGCCACTGGTGGTCGGCGAGGCGACGCTATCGGCGTGGCGATCGGCGCGCGAAGAGTTGGGGTTCGCACGCGGCGACGCGTCCTGACAGATTGGGGCCATGCCACTTTCAGCCCGTGCCTACCTGCTCGATCGTTTTCGTTCGGACGCCGTGGTCTTGCGAACGCGCGCCGCTTCACTTGCGGCCGCGCCAAAAAACGCGAAGGTGTCGGGCCCCGACGCCGAAACATCACGCCGGATGGCGCAGGCGTGCGATGCCGTGGTGCAAATGATCGAGGCCGTCCCCGAAGCGGAAGACGCTGAACGCGCGCTGATGAATATCACGGCGTTGGTGCCACTGCTCGAACACCACGCGGCGCAGGAGAAAGGCGGGGCCCCGGTTCGCGCAGTGTATGTCGGTGCGGCCACCCGCATCCGCGAAGTCGAGGCCGCCGAAGCGCGCGCGCGCCAGCAGTCTCCGGCAGCCGACGGTACCGAGGGTACCGAGGGTGACACGCACGACGGTGATGACGGCGAAGCGGCGGACGAGAGCAACGATCACTTTGCCGACGATGACCCTGACATCGACGACGATGATCATGCCGATGACGATGACGATGATGCGAGCAAAGCTACATGAGTAAGCGTCACGGTCCCCCACCAGAGGCCGACGACGACGACGACGCGCCAGCCGGCAAAGTCCGCCTCGACAAATGGCTGTGGGCGGCGCGTTTTTTCAAGACGCGGGCGTTGGCAGCCGAAGCGATTGACGGCGGGAAGGTCGACGTGAACGGAGACCGCGCGAAACGATCGAAGCTGCTGCAGGTGGGCGACCTTGTGCGACTCCGCAACGGCGCGATCGAGTGGCAACTCTCGGTCAGCGCGATTGGTGGCCGCCGAGGGTCGGCGCAGGTCGCGCAGACGCTGTATGAGGAGTCGGTCGACGGAAAGACGCGTCGTCTCGCGATCCAAGAGCAGTTGCGAACGATGCCGACAGCGTTCGCGCACGGCGAGAGCCGGCCAGGAAAACAGGACCGCCGTGCAATTCGCCGACTCAAAGGCGACATGTAGCGCACGCGCCATTCCTCCGATTGCAAATGAACGGCATTTCATTTGCAGAATGTCGGGCTGATCTAGTTCTAGCGTTGTGGCGAAAGTACCATTGTACTGAGTCACAACCCGATCGCGGTTCGATGATTGCTTGTGTTCGAATGCGCGGCCATGGCGCAAGCGGCGCGGCTTGCGGAAGCGAAGTGTTCCCCGTCTGAAATTTATGCGCATTCTGGCTGTCCACCTCGACGCGGCTACCGTCGAATTCTTGCGCGGTACGTTTCTCCCAGCAGGCTACGCAATCGACCTCGCGACGGGCTCTTCCGGCGCTCGCGAGCGCGTGCTGGCAGGCGACTATTCCACGGTCTTCATCGGGCGCTCCGACACGCCAGCACTCGCACTCGTTCAGGCGCTGCGCGCGGACGGTTTCATCATGCCGATCGTCGCGGTCCTGCCACACGACCCCGTCGACGACGCCATCCGTATACTCGATGCGGGCGCTGATGATGTCGTGAACCTGCCAATCCCCGACGCGCTGCTGTCCGCACGCCTACGGGCCGCCTTGCGTCGCGTACAGGCCCAGAGGCTTGAGCATCTCACCGTCGGCGATCTGCGGCTCGACCGCGTTTCCCATCGCGTCAGTCGCGCCGGCAAGTTGCTGCCCCTTACCGCGCGCCAGTATGCATTGCTCGAGTTTCTGGCGCAGCGGGCAGGCAACACGGTGCTTCGAGCCCAGTTACTCGAAAGTGTCTGGAAGCTGCAGTTCGATTCGGGATCGAATGTCATCGACGTTCACATTGCGCAGTTGCGCAAACGGCTGCGGCATTCCGGGACCACGGTCGCACTCCGCACCGTGCGCGGCGAAGGTTACGCGCTCGATCCAGGCTGATCGCCCAGCGCCAGTTCGTCGAGCATTGCGCGAACGCGATTGACGTTCGCGCCAACGGCATCGCCTTCGGAATCGCTCACGGCGACCCACACAACCGGCAGCGATGGGCGCAGTGACGACAGCGTCAGCCGAATGCCGGGTTCGTCACACGTGACGACCAGCACGACGCGCGGATCGACGAGACACTTGGCGGCCTCGGCTTCGCGCGCGGTCACGAGCAGCGTCACACTGGCGGCATTCGTCGGAGTAGCGAGCACAGTGCGCAGCGCAGCGCGCATCGCGTGGCGCCACGTCGCGCTGCTGCCATGAACGAGCAGAGCCCGAGGTGGCATCTCGGACGGCCGGTCAGTCACAAATCAGAACGTTCACGGTATCACGCATCCGTCTCACGCATTCGGGTCACTGATCCGTCGTAGGCGTGGGCGCGTCCTGCGCACGCGGTTGCGAAAGGACCGCGCGCAGCACGTCGGGGTCGAGCTGGTGTCGGCCGGAAAAAAGAATCTCGCGCGGTGACGGGTGAAGCACGCGCGCAGCAGCCAAGGTGCGCTCGCGTGCCGCCGCGGTTGCGAACTGGTCATCGTCACCGCACACCAGCGTCAGGTCGGCGTTGGCAAGCTTCGCGCGGAGCGCGGCCGCGTCCACGTCATGCGCCAGACCACCGGCCCACACGACCACGTGCGACGGCGCGACATGCCCGCTCGCAATCCAACGCATGGCGGTGGCGACGCCCTGTGAAAAGCCGAGGACGCCCGTCCATGGCGCCACGCCATCCGCCCGCGTTGCCGCAGTGGTCACTTCATCGTGCACCTGATCGAGCCAGCTCATCGCGTCGGCGATCTCCACTTCGCGCTGCTCTCGCGTGAGCCAGGACGCGCCGACGCGTTGCATATGGCTGCCGTCTGCGCGCGGTGCCTCGAGATAGAAACGCGACAATCCTTCAGGAGCGATCACGCACGTATCGCTTGGCAGGAGGCCCTCAAACGGTCTGAGAAAGCGGTCGGCAAGCTGGCCGTAGCCGTGCAACGCAAACCAGATACGCGACGCGTCTTCCGGAACGGCACCGATGGCTGCATACCGTGCGCTGCGCGTCGTCGCGCGGGTGAACAGTCGGATCGTACTTTCAGTGCTGGACACTGCAGGCTCGCTCATGGGATATAGGCGATGGCCGAAATCTCGATGAGAATGCCACGCAGCGATGCCCCAACCACGGCGCGCGTGGGATACGGCGGCGAGAAGACCGTCTTGTAGATCTCGTTCACCGTGCCCCAGTTGTCTTCGTCCGTGAGATAAATCGTCACGCTCACGACATCCGCAAGCGTTGCGCCGCCGACCCGCAGCACCCGCTCCACGTTGGCAAGCGTGGCGCGCGTCTGCTCTTCGATAGTGGTCCCGATGAGCTGGCCCGTCGCCGGATCGCGCGGCACCTGGCCGGAAACGAACATCAGGTTTGCGGCCCGCACCCCCGGGGAGTAGGCTCCCGCGGGTGGAGGAAGGTCGGGCAGCGTGACAGGGGTCCAGGGGCGATCGCTCGCGCTCATTGTGCAGGCTCACAGTTGGGAGGCGTGATGGCAACGTATCTCGAACAGCTCGAGACACCGGTGCCGGTGGTCGATCTCGACCGCCTTGCATTGAATCTGGACAGGATGGCGGCATACGCCACCCTGCATGGGCTGCGACTTCGGCCGCATGTCAAAACGCACAAGTCACCGCGCATCGCCGCCGAGCAGATGCGACTCGGCGCGGTCGGCCTGACGTGCGCCACATTGCGCGAAGCGGAAGTCATGTCCGAGACATGCGACGATCTGCTTATCGCGTATCCACCGGTTGGTGCGGCACGACTCGAACGTCTGGCGCGCTTGCCGAGCGATGTGCGCATCACCGTCGCGGCCGATGACGGCAATGCGCTGCAGGCACTCGCACTTGCTGCCCGTCTGGGTCGACGCGAAATCGATGTGCTCGTCGAAGCGGACCTCGGGATGCATCGCGTCGGCGTCTCGTCACCGGAGAAAGCCGTCGCACTCGCGAAACAGATCAGCGGAATGAGTGTGCTGCGATTTGCCGGACTGATGTTCTATCCCGGCCACATTCGTGAAGCGGTCGATACGCAGAATCCGAAACTCGCACAACTCGGCGTCGACATCGCGCGCTACGTGACGGCACTCGAGGATGCGGGCCTCCCACCCGGCGTGGTGAGCGGAGGCTCAACGCCGGCCGCATGGCGCATGCACGAAGTGCCGGGGGTGACCGAAGTGCGACCCGGTACGTACGTCTACAATGACCGCACGACGGCAAACATCGGCGCCTGCGATTGGGATGATTGCGCGCTCACGGTACTCGCGACCGTGGTGAGCACTGCGGTCAAAGGACAGGCTGTGATCGATGCAGGTACCAAGGCGTTGGGTCGCGAGCCTCTGCGGGTGGAGGGGGATGGCTTTGGCGCGCTGCTCGATCGGCCTGAAGTCACCGTCGCGCGCATGTCCGAAGAGCACGGCGTGCTCGACCTGTCAAAAACGGACTGGCGTCCGCGACTGGGCGATCAGGTGCGGGTGGTGCCCAATCACGTCTGCATCGTCGTGCATCTGTTCGACGAGATCGTGGGCGTGCGTGGGCACGCCGTGGAAACGCGCTGGCCGGTGGCGGCACGTGGGCGAGGGCCGGCGTACGATACGGCGCCGGAGGGGCCGTCGAGGCCGAGGGCGGTGTAGGACCCGGGGCCGGCGAACGACTCAGTATCCAGTTTGCAGTTTGAGTAGCGAGTTTTAAGTCACACATCGCAGGTCCCGTAACTCATGACTGGAAACTTGAACTCACCACTGGGCACTGAGTCGTTGGTTAGGCGGCGCATTCTCCTCGTCGACGCCGACGCGTTTTTCGTCGCCGTCGCCCGCCAGGAAGACCCCGAAGGCGCCGGCCGCGCGACGCTGCTGATCGTCGGCGGCCGTCCCGGTTCGCGCGGGGTCGTGTGCAGCGCGTCATACGAGTGTCGCGCCTACGGAGTACGCTCGGCCATGCCCATTGCGCGTGCACTGCAACTGTGCCCGCAGGCGATGTGCGTGCCCGTGCCTCGCCATGCGTGCGGAAAGCGCAGCAAGGACATTCAGGCCGTGCTGGGGCGCTTCGCGCCGGTGGTGCAGGCGTCGAGCATCGACGAATGGTACTGCGACATGGGCGGCACTGACGCACTCTACGGCCACGAGACGCTTGAGGCGACGGCGCATCGTATCCGCAACGCCGTGCGGGAAGCGACCGGACTGACCGTATCGATTGGGTGCGGGACCACGCGACTCGTCGCCAAGATGGCCGTCGAGCTCGGGAAACCCAAGCCCGGCACCAATGGAAACGGCGTATGTGCGGTGCCGCCCGGGCGCGAGATCGAGTTTCTGTCTCAATTCAAACTTGCCGACCTCCCGATGGTTGGCCCCAAGCTTTCGGCCAAGTTGCAGAGCATTGGTCTCGTCACGATTGCCGAAGCGCAGACGTGGACCCGCGAGATGCTCGAAGCGCGCGTTGGAGAGCATACCGGCAGCGCGCTGTGGCGACGAGTGCGCGGCATCGACGAAAGTCTCGTGTCGGGGCGCGACGCGCAGAAGCAGGTGAGTCGCGAAACGACGTTTGGCCGCGATCTGCACGACGATGACATCGTGGAGCGTGAACTGCTGCGGCTTGCGGTCCGCGTGGCTACTGACCTTCGCCAACAGGCGCTCGTCGCACGCACCATCACCGTGAAGCTGCGCGACACCGACTTTCGCACCCGGTCGGCGCAGCGCACGCTGGTGCGTCCCATCGAGTCTGAGCAGTCGGTGGTGCGCGCCGCCCGGACTTTGCTGCGGGCACTGCGCAAACGTCGGCGGGTCGGTGTGCGGCTGCTCGGGATCGCCCTTTCTCACTTTGGGGACGACCTCCCGCTCGGCGCGCAGTTGGGCCTCTTCCCAACCCCGGCGGTCCCGTCGCCGCCGGATGAACCGGTCGAGGGAGATCGGGAGCGTGCGCTCACCAGGGCACTGGATCGCATTCGGGATCGTTATGGACAGACGTCCATCATCCCCGCCCGCCTCGTCGACCCATCGCGAAACACGGGGCCCGGCGTCGAGGAATAGGCTTGATGGATGGCCTGGTGTGGACGCGAACGCAGAACTGGTGCTACCGGGCTTCCAGAGGCTCGCTTACCTTCCTTGCGGTCGAGTCCCTCGCGGGCTCATCTCCTTCCGCCGGCGCTGGCCGGACGCGCTTACCTGACGGGGTTTTCCAATGGCTGCAGAGTACAATCCGAACAACGAGGGGTGGGGCTTCGCCGGCGTTGTGGTGGTGCTGACTGGGGGCCTGCTGTTCGGCGCCTTCTCCATTCACGAGCGCACGTACGTGCACCCGCGCGACCCGATGGCGCAGCAGGTCTACCATGAGCGCGACGTCGCCAAGGCTGCGGAGCACAAGACCGAAGGTGCCGCCGAGCACAAGACCGAAGGCGCCGCCGAACTGAAGGGCGAAGCGAAGCCGGAATCAGCGGCGGCCGAACCGAAGGCCGAAAAGCACTAGCCTTGGGTTACGGTGCAACAGGGAGCGTAAACCAGAACTCGCTCCCTGCACCGACCTCGGAGTCCACGCCAATCTCACCGCCATGGGCATCGACGATGCCTTTCGCGATGAACAATCCAAGCCCCGAGCCTGCGCGCAGCAGTCGCGGCGCTTGCCAGTAGCGCTCGAAAAGCCGAGGGAGATCTTCGGGCGCGATGCCGGGTCCGCTATCCCGAACGCTAATGCGAACCGCTGACAGATTCGCTGCGCGCACCGAAAGCGTCACGACCCCACCCTCCGGGGTGAAGCGCACCGCGTTGCCCAACAGATTGGACAGGACCTGCACGACGCGACGCCGGTCTGCGGTCACGCGCGGCGTCGAGGTGCCGACGTCCCGCACAAATCGAATCGTCGCATCGGCCATCACCGGCTCGAACAGATCTGCGGCTTCTTCGGCAATCTCCGTGACGTCAACGGGCCGCTGTTCAACACGCAGGCGCCCCGACGAAATGCGCGACACATCCTGCAGGTCCTGAATCAATCCATCCGCGTGGCGTGCGGCGGCGCGAATCGATTCGACCTGTTCGCGCTCCATCAACGGACGCGGATCGTCGGCGTCGCGGCTGAGCACGGCACCGGTCAGCATCACCACGGCGTTCACCGGATTGCGCAGATCGTGTGACACGATCGCCAGCATCTCCTCACGTTCGCGCACGGCGCGACGGGCCTCCTGATAGAGACGCGCATTTTCGAGAGCGAGGGCGGCGAGCCCCGCGTACTGATCGGCAACCTGCGCCTCTTCGGCGAGATGCGCCGACCCGGGGCGCGTCCGAACCACGTGCAACACACCAATCGCCCGACCGCCGGCACGCAACGGCACCAGCAGCACCGCCGATGCGCCCAGCGACTCTGCACGCGCGCGTTCAGTTTGATCGGTGAAATTGGCGCTCAACCACCCGGCGATATCCGTGATCCGTTGTGCTTCTGACTCGTGCGCTAGACGCCCGCCGCTGGCCGCAGCCGGATCGGCCGGGATAGGGCGCGCGACTCTCGACACCAGGCTGGCCGTGATATCCTGCCGCATCGGATCCACGTGCGCAGCCGCAGCGAGCCGAATGCTCCCGTCCGGCGTGAGTAGCTCGAGCATGCTCCACTCACCCAGCAACGGAACCGGCAGTTCGGCGACAGTCGCCATCGTCGACTCGAGATCGAGCGAGGCGGCCAATACCCACCCCGCCGTGACAAGCAGGCGCTGCCGGTCTTCCGTGCGGCGTCGCTCACTCACATCGCGCAGCGTGACCATGAATGTGCGCTAGCCCCCAATCGTGACGCGCGCGATGGATGCTTCGGCCGGGAACTCTTCCCCGGAACGACGCAGGCCGGCGATCTCTCGCCGGTCGGCCATCCGACGCGCATCCTTAGCGCCCTCGGCGAACGTGCGGACGTGACCGCGGTGAATCGCGCGGACACCCATCGGCAGCAGCCGATAGAGCAACTGGCCGATCATCTCGGACTCGGGCCATCCGAAAATCTGCTCCGCGCCGCGATTGAATCGCACGATGCGGAAGTCGTCGTCGAGCGCAATGATGGCGTCCGCCGAAATGTCAACGATGGCCGAAAGCGCGGCGTGCGAATGCGAGTGCGGAGGAAACGGCACCATGGGATCATTCATGACCGCACAGCATAGCACGTCAGACCGGTATGTTTCCAGCTATGCGTATTGCTTCCATCCCGAAGCTGCCTCTCGTCGCCCTGCTCTTTCTGGCCGCCGGGACTGCGTGCGTCGTCATCCCAGGCGCATCTGCCTGGCGTGACCGCATCTGGTTTGCCGGCCTTCTGCTCGCCGGACTGCCAGTCGCCTGGCGGACCGTTCGGCAAATGCTGCGTGGCAACTTCGCGTCAGACGTCGTCGCCATGCTCGCGATCGTCGGCGCCATCGCGCTCGGCCAACCGCTCGCCGGACTGGTGGTCGTGCTCATGCAAACCGGCGGCGAAGCGCTCGAAGCGTACGCCGTCGCACGCGCGAGCAGTGCGGTCGAAGCACTCGAAGCCGATGCACCGCGACTCGCGCATCGCGTGGTGGATGGCCGTGTGCTCGATATCGCGGCGACCGACATCGTGCCCGGCGATGAGCTCCTCGTGCGTCCTGGTGAACTGGTTCCCTGCGACTGCACCGTTTCCCAAGGCACATCGCACCTCGATACCGCGCGGCTCACCGGCGAAGCGATGCCGGTGCGCGCTGTGCCTGGATCGTCGTTGATGTCCGGAAGTCTCAATCAGGAAGGGGCGCTCACGGTCAAAGCCGTGCGCACCTCGCAGGAGAGTCAGTACGCAAAAATCGTTGAACTCGTGCGCAGTGCACAGGCGTCCAAGAGTCCGCTGCAACGCACCGCCGACAAATGGGCTGTCTGGTTCACACCACTCACGCTCGCTGCCTGCGCGACGGCCTGGTTTGTGTCGCACGACTGGACGCGCGTGCTCGCCGTGCTCGTCGTCGCAACGCCCTGCCCACTGATTCTCGCCGCACCGGTTGCCATCATTGGCGGCATCAATCGCGCCGCACGACGCTCCATCATCGTGCGCAACGGCGGCGCGCTCGAAGCGCTGGCCAGCGTAACGACGGCCGTCTTCGACAAGACAGGCACGCTGACGATCGGCCAACCCAGCATGCGCGCGATTGTCTCCGACCGCGACGAGGACGACAGTGCGTCGAGCACCCGGCTGCTCGGGCTCGCGGCCGCGGTCGAACAGGGCTCCGGGCACCTGCTCGCGCGCGTGATCGTCGACGCGGCCACGAAGCAGAACCATGACGTGCGCGTTACGGCCACGTCCCTCGTAGAGACACCTGGCAGCGGCGTGCAAGGTACGGTGGACGGCGATGTGATCGCCGTCGGCTCCGCTGACTACGTGGGCGAAAAAATGCCCGCACTCGCGGCCCGCATCGCGGCGCTCGACGCCAACGCCGAGGGGCTGCGCGCCTACATCGGCACGGCATCCGGCGCGGTGGGACGCATCGAGTTCATGGATGAACTCCGCGCCGAACTCACGCCGTTCTTTGCCGCCCTCGACCGACTCGGCATTCGCGATGCACAGTTGCTGTCGGGAGACAAAACAGAGAACGTCGCGAAGGTTGCGGCCGCCGTCGGCATCACGACCTTCGCCGGCGATCTCTCACCTGAAGACAAGGTCAATCGCGTGCGCGCGCTCGAGAAGAGCGGCCGGCGCGTGCTGATGGTCGGCGACGGAACCAACGATGCGCCAGCACTCAGTTCGGCGACAGTCGGCGTCGCACTTGCCGGGCATGGGGGCGGTGTTGTCACCGAAGCGGCCGACGTGGTACTCCTGATTGACGATCCGTCACGTGTGATCGAAGCGATCGCGATCGGGCGACGCTCGCTGCGCATTGCCAAACAGAGCATCGGCGTTGGGCTCGGCCTCAGTCTCGTCGGTATGGCCGTCGCCGCCACCGGCCACCTGACGCCGATCGCCGGCGCACTGATCCAGGAAGCGATTGACGTGGCCGTGATTCTGAACGCACTACGTGCGAGCTTCGACGAGACATAGCCCCGTCGAAGCCCGCGGCCAACTTTACGGGGCCTTCACCAACAGACTCTCGGCGATCGCGACCCGGTCCCGTCCATTCTGCTTCGCCTTGTACAGCGCCTTGTCCGCACGCGCGATCCACTCGCCAGCGTCTTCGAAGGGATCGAGTTGTGCCACCCCAACGGACGCGCCGATCTGAAATTCCATCGCCGGGTGCGGAGACGGCATCACGCCGATCTGTTCCTGCAGCCGACGCGCGAGGGTCTGCGCCATCTTCCAATCGGTGTTGTGCAGGATGACGGCAAATTCGTCGCCGCCGTATCGGCACAACACATCCGATTGCCGCAGGAACACCTTGGCCAAGGCGCGTCCGAGTGTCGCGATCGCTGCGTCGCCGGCCTGGTGTCCATACATGTCGTTCACCAGCTTGAGCTTGTCGAGGTCGATCATGAGCAACACGACCGGCTGACGGCCCAGCGAATACATCTGCACCGCACGCGGTGCCATCGTGTCGAACAGTTTCCGATTACCGATGCCGGTGAGTGCGTCGGTCGTGCTCTCGCGACGTGCCTCTTCCAGCTGACGACCGAGGCGATCGAGCTTCGTGGCGAGCGAGACGTACTGTTCCTGCTGTTGATCGCGACGGCTCTGTAACGCGCCCTCAATCGCGGTAACCGCGCCGAGCACCTCCTGCTTGATCGAACCGGTCTGCATGCGCTTGAGGGCGTTGCGGGCGCGTTCCATCTGCTCGGACGTAGTGCTGTCGGCCGAATTGTCGATGTGCACGGCCTTGTGCACGGTCTCCACGCAGGCCCACAAGGCGTCGCGGAGTTCGCTGATCGACGATTCGACATAGCGGTGTTCCTCGCGACGCTGCGACGTCACGGCGCGAACTACACCGTCCCAGTCCCTGTCTTGTACCCCGACCGCAGCCTGCTGTGACTTCTCATCGAGCGCGTAGCCTAGGGTGGCGTGACGATGCCACACACCAAATTCGGCCGCACTTACTTCCCCCGATTTGTCCGGCAGATCGATGGGATACCGGGCCAGCGCGTTCAGCACGCCGCCCAGCGCATCCAGAACAAGCCCAAGTCCAACATCGTCACTGCTGGACGGCGCAACGACTATGGATGGTTGTTCCGAGGCGACTCCGCCCGGGATCGGAACGAGCTGTGGCGAACCTGTCGCGCCGTTCGAGCTGCTTCGCTCGGACGAGGGGCGCTGGTCGGACGTGAGCTTTCGGAAGAACATGAGATTTGGCAGAGGTGTATTCGAGTTATCGGCAAGCATTCCGCTGAAGTTGAGTTCATGAAGCGATGCAAAAGGGCGCATATCGTCACGATATGCGCCCCGTAATGTTGGACCTTCAGTCCTAGCGGCACCGCGCCTGGGCACTCGTTCAGCGCGCCGCTGGGCTAAAACTCATCCACGGATAGGGCCATGATCGGTGCCGACCCTGACTGAATCGCCGCGAGGAGCGTGGCCCCCTCGGGGAGCAGGCGGGTGAAGTAGAAGCGCGCCGTCTTGAGTTTGGCCTCGAGGAAACGCTTGTCCCCCTTCCCCGCCGCCAACTGCTCGGTCGCAACGGTCACCATACGGAGCCACTGCCAGCCGACCGCGACGTAGCCCATCAGGTGCAGATACTCCGTCGCCGCGGCGCCCACTTCGTCCGGGTTTGCAAAGCCGCGTTCCGCGAGCAGCATCGTCGCTTTTTGCAACTGATACAGTGACGCGGCCAGCGGCTTGGTAAACTCCTCGAACGCGTCATTGGCGACGGCGGTATCGATGTCGGCCTTGACCGTCTCAAAGAAACGGCGGACGAGCGCGCCGCCCTTCATTGGGAGTTTGCGACCGACGAGATCGAGCGCCTGCACCGCGTTCGTGCCTTCGTAGATCTGCGCAATGCGTGCGTCCCGCACATACTGCTCGATCCCGTACTCCTTGATGTAGCCGTGACCACCAAGCGTCTGGAGCGCGATGTTGGTGTTGTCGAAGCCCTTGTCGCTGAGAAAGGCTTTGATCACCGGCGTCATCAGCGCGACAAGATCTTCCGCCGCTTCGCGAACGGCGGCATCCGGGTGATGGTGTTCCACATCGATGCGAATGCCGACCCAGTACGCGAGCGACCGCATGCCTTCGTTGAACGCCTTGATGCGCAACAGCCCTTTGCGAACGTCCGGATGCACGATGATCGGGTCCGCGGGCCCGGCTGGATTCTTCGCCCCGGTAAGTGAGCGTCCCTGCAGGCGGTCCTTCGCATACGCGAGCGCGTTCTGGTACGCGACTTCGGCCAGTCCAAGTCCTTGGAGGCCGACGGCAAGACGAGCGCCGTTCATCATCACGAACATCGCGCGCATTCCCTTGTGCTGCTCGCCGACCATCCAGCCGGTCGCGTTGTCAAAGTTCAAGACGCACGTGGCCGACCCCTTGATCCCCATTTTGTGCTCGATCGACCCGACGGTCACGCCATTGCGCGTCCCCGGCTTTCCTTCGTCCGTCGGCAGAAACTTGGGCACCACGAACATCGAAATCCCCTTCGTGCCTTTCGGTGCGTCCGGCAGCTTCGCCAGCACTAGGTGGACGATGTTTTCGGTGAGGTCGTGGTCGCCCGCAGAGATGAAGATTTTCTGGCCGGTGATCTGGTACGCGCCGTCGCCGGCGGGGATGGCTTTGGTGTTGAGGATCCCGAGGTCGGTGCCCGAGTGCGCTTCCGTGAGGCACATCGTCCCGGCCCATGTGCCATCAACCAACTTCGGGAGATAGCGGTCCTTGAGTTCATCAGAGCCGTGGCTGACGAGTGCGCTGTAGCAGCCGTGCGAAAGCCCGGGATACATGCTGAACGAAAGGTTCGAGGAGCAGAGCATCTCCTCCATGACAAATCGGACGGCTTCGGGCAGCCCTTGACCGCCGTATTTGGCGTCGGCGATCAGCGCCGTCCATCCGTCGTTGATGTATTGGGTGTACGCCTCCTTGAACCCCAAGGGCGTTTTCACTTCGCCGTTGTCGTATTTCACCCCTTCGGTGTCGCCGCTCTGGTTGAGCGGGAACAGGACGTCTTCGCAGATGCGGGCGCCCCCTTCCAGCACCGCGTCGATCATGTCGGGCGTTGCTTCTTCGTAGCCCGGCAGTGCGGACAGTTGCGCGATGTCGTGGACATCGTGGAGCAGGAAGCGGATGTCGTCGAGCGGGGCCTTGTAGACAGGCATGGACAGCGTCCTCGGACGGGTGCTGGGCGGAAGTCGGCCGGGGCAGACGCACCGGGCGTGTCCGTAATCTTGGGGTGAACCGGTGGACGGGCAAGGCCAAATCACGACGGTACCGTCATGTTTTGGGCGCCGATCACGGACGGCGTCACCTGGGGGGCGGGGGTTCTCTGGTCCGCTAGGCTAAACTTCAAACAGTCCGCAGCAGCTTTTCGCCTGTCGTTCGCCTGTCATTCGCCTGTCGTTCGCCTGTCTTTCGAGTGCTTTTCGGAGCGTGTCAATGAAGCAGTTCTTCACGGCCCTGGCCGCGAATCTCGTCACGATCGCGCTGTGCGTGGTCGGCGGTCTCATCTTGGTGATCGGCATCGCTGCCGCTGCTGGACGTGCCAAGCCGACGGTGGTGCGCAACGGTTCGATTCTTGTGATCGACCTCGAACAAACGCTCTCCGATCGCCCGGCTCAACCGGAGAGTCGGTCGTTTCTCGATGACGCCTTTTCCGGTGGCGAGAGCGTCGTGCCCCTGCGTTCGGCCATCCAGGCGCTGCATGTGGCGGCCGACGACGATCGCATCAGCGGGGTGCTGCTACGCGGTAGCATCAACGCCGACAACTACGGCTCTGGCTACGCGGCGCTGCGCGAATTCCGTGCAGCGATCGCGGACTTCCGTGGGTCCAAGAAGCCCGTGCACGCGTATCTCGTGAATCCGGAAACGCGGGACTATTACATCGCCTCGGCGGCGAGTGTGATCACGCTCGATCCGTTTGGGTCACTCATCATGCCGGGCATGGCGTCTGAGCAAATCTTTTTTGCCGGCCTGTTCGAGAAATACGGCATCGG
>Ga0105049_10001061_pt1 | contig 32004 bp, 28 predicted proteins | sample MAT06_FD_78087 | JGI IMG/M metagenome (GOLD analysis project Ga0105049, IMG submission 78087) | Freshwater microbial communities from Lake Fryxell liftoff mats and glacier meltwater in Antarctica - MAT-06 | ecosystem: Environmental > Aquatic > Freshwater > Ice > Liftoff microbial mat | place... | reverse complement strand
TGAGGTTCGCTCTCTCAATAACAAGTACTTCAAGGCCTCGATCCGGCTTGCGGAAGAGTTTCAGGGCCTCGAAGCCGAGATCGAGTCGAGGTTGCGGGAGAAGTTGTCGCGCGGCACGATCACCATGAACGCCCGGTGTTCGGACGCTTCGGAGTCGGCTGCGTACACCATCAATTCGGCCGCCCTGTCCAAATATGTGGAACAGTTGAAGGCCGTTCCGGCGGTCGCCTCGGGCGAGTTCCGCGTCGAGATTTCAAGTCTTCTCAACCTTCCGGGCGTGTTGCAGCCTCCGGCTGATGAAGAGGATCGGGTCGAGCGGGCCCGCGGGGCTTTTCTGCCCCTGCTCGCCAAGGCGATGGGGTCGCTTATCAAGATGCGTGAACGCGAGGGCACGGTTCTTGTCGCCGACCTTCAATCGCACCGGGAATTCATCGCCGAGCGTCTGACGTTGATCCAAGAGAAGGCTCCGGGTGTGATCGCCGACTACGAACAGCGGCTTCGGAGCCGGATCGAGGCCCTCTTGCAGGAGGCCGACCGCCGCGTTGACCCGGCCGATTTGGTTCGAGAAGTCGCGGTTTACGCCGAGCGGACGGACATCGCGGAAGAGATCAAACGGCTTTCGGCCCACCTCGAGCAATTCGGGGAATTGCTGGCCAGTACCGATGATCGCCCGATCGGCCGGACCTTGGACTTCCTTGCCCAAGAGATGCTCCGCGAGGCGAACACAATCGCCAGCAAGTCGCCGGATGCGTCGATTTCTCGCGGCACCGTGGAGATCAAGGGCGCGATCGACCGAATTAAAGAACAGGCCCAGAACGTCGAATAATGGCGTTCTTGACGCATTATCTCGGGTTCATCCGCCGTTCATCCGAGGTCGGAACGGCCCGACTACTATACGTTCCGGAGGTCTCGCCGATGCCGCTCGGGCTTCTGCCGGTTGTAGCCTTATCGGATCCATTTGCCCATTCAAGCGGCAATTGGATGCCAGCGTCGGCTGGCTGCCACCGCGGGATTCGGACAAGTCGCGGACTGCCCCAACTTTTGATGGCGATCGCGGTTGCGCTTTTTCCCGGCGTTTCGTTCGGTGCTTCGTTGCCCCCAGAACCAGAAGCGCCAGCCGACGGTCGTGGCGATCGGATTCGGGTTCTTGAAAGTTCAAAGTGGCAGGACCGCGAGCGGGCCCACGAGCAGATCGGCGAGGCCGGTAGTAAGTCGCTCGCGTCCATCGAGGATGCCCTGAAGCGGAACGATCTCTCCGTGGAGCAACGTCAACGGCTGATGAATCTGGGGCGTGACCTTTTCGAACGGTCGCCCCGTGCCGCGATGGGGATCTCCTGGAACGAACAGAACGTTGAGCGCTCCGTGATTATCGGTGGCGCGGTGCCGGGGTTTGATTGCAGCCGCGTGTTGATGCCATCGGATCAGCTTCTGGCAATCTCTGGGTACGCGGTGCGCAGCAGAGACGGTGCTCGGTCGTCAATCATGTCCCACAATCCGGGCGAGCGTGCGGTTGTCGATGTGTTGCGGCGGGGGGAGATCGAAACATTTGAAGTGCTCATGGGTTCTTTCGACGATTTGGCAATGCGACGGGCGGAACCGCCGAATCGTGCGATTCTCGATTGGGCTTGGTCCATTCGGGTTGAACGGCTGACAGGCGGCGGAGGAATTGGGAGCGTTAATACGGGGCTGGATCCAGACGACTGGATTGCGCTCGAGTCCGTGGACGATCGGGCACTTCAGGAAACCAATGAACGTCTTGCTCAAGAAAACGTGTCGCTGCAACGAATGGTCCGCATCGGCGAAGACTATCCGATTGTTCATGCCCGAAGGACGAGCGCGGGGCTGATGGCGGCATCGCCGTTTCAGGCGTTGGAAGTCGACCCATCCGTGGCGGGCAACGGTGCGGTATTGAAGCGGCAGTATGAAATATTCAACATGGAACTGGGCCGGCTTCGCCAGCAGGCTCAGCGGCCTGACCTTGACCCTGCGGTGCGGTTTGAAGTGGCTGCGAAGATCTCGGCCCTTGAGCAGAGCATGATCGCGATCAAGAAGCAAATGCCCGTCGCACCGTGAGCGTGCACAGCGCGGTCTTTCGGCGATAGCCAACTGGGCACGTGGGCGGTCGCAGGTGGGGGTCACCGTTCTGCGGTTCCTACCCTCGACCTAATGCCACTTTCGCTGTTTAACTCGCTGACCCGTCGGATCGAGCCGTTTGTGCCGCGCAACCCCGACGAGGTAACCTTTTACTCCTGCGGCCCCACGGTGTATGACGATGCGCACATCGGTAACTTCCGATCGTTCTTAGCGGCCGACCTTCTGCGTCGATTTCTTGAGAGCCCGCTGTGCGGGCTGCAGACTGCGGGGGCGGGGGGCGAGGTGCATCAAGGTCCGAGGCGGGTAACCCACGTGATGAACATCACGGATGTCGGGCATATGACCGACGATGCCGAGGGGGGAGAAGCCGGGGAAGACCGGATGGCGGTCGCGGGTCGGCGGCTTGAGGAAGCCAAGAAGTCTGGCAAGTTGCCCGCGGGAACGGCCATCAACCCCGGAGATCCGTACCAAATCGCCCGCTTTTATGAAGGTCGTTTCCGGGAAGATGCACGGGCGTTGGGCCTCAAACTCGCGATCGAAGCCGAGAGTGACCCGACGCTGATGCCCCGGGCGACCGACAACGTTCCCGCGATGATCGCCGTCGTAGCCCGGCTCATCGAGCGTGGATTCGCGTATCAGGCGGGTGAACCGGGTTCACGCGTGGTCTACTTCGATGTCCAGAAGTTTCAGCCGTATGGACGGTTGTCGGGGAACACCTTGGGGAAACTGAAAGAGGGTGAGGGTGGTCGCATTCTTGCCTCGAATCAGTCTACCAAGCGCCACCCGGCCGATTTTCTGCTGTGGAAGGAGGATGCGTCTCACATCATGAAGTGGGAGAGTCCGTGGGGATGGGGCTACCCCGGTTGGCACATCGAGTGCACGGTCATGAGCGTGGCACGGCTCGCGGGGGTCGGCGGCGGTGTCGCGGCCCTCACAGCCTTCCAAGCCCCCGGCGGTGAATCGTTGATCGACCTCCATTCCGGGGGCGAAGACAACATCTTCCCGCATCACGAGTGCGAGGTCGCCCAGAGTTGCTGCGCCTTCAACGCTGCGCCGAACTCGGGGTCGTTTGCGACGATGTGGTTTCACCCGCGATTCCTGATGGTGGACGGTTCCAAGATGAGCAAAAGCAAGGGGAACTTTTACACAGCCCGCGACCTGTTCGCCAAAGGCATTGAACCCGGAGCCCTCCGCCTGGCGCTCATCGGGACGCACTACCGATCCAACGCGAACTTCACCATGAGCGCACTCAAGAGTGCCCAACGCACGATCGATCGTTGGCGATCGTTCCGGGAGGCGGCCGAAAAGTCCAAAGCCGTCGGCAGCCCGTCCGATCCGTCGGTTCTCCATCGGTTCGCCGCGGCGATGCACGAGGACCTGAATGTCTCGGAGGCAATCGCCGCGGTGCACACATGGATCGGTGTGCGTGGTGAAGGCCGCGCCGCTGATCTTGAAACGATCGATCGGATCGACGATGTGCTGGGCGTTCTTCGGCTGGCGCGGCCGGAAGCGGCGGCCCAGGTCCCAGAATTGGAGGGCCTGCTCGCCGAACGGAAGTCTGCCCGGGCCGCCAAGGACTTCAAGGCCTCGGATGCGATCCGGGCCCGTCTTACTGCGCTGGGTTATTCGGTGAAGGACCGACCAGACGGCACCGTCGAAGTCGTCCGAACATGATGAGGGCGACAACGTCCTGCGGGCTCTCGAGATCGGTCTTCCGATCTTCGCCCGCGTTCCCGTATCATGTTCGCCTTATGGCACCCTTAAACACTTCTCAGGCCTTCTGAACGTTCCCTGACCACCATGCGCACCCGACTCCCCTTCACCCTCTGGACTTCCATCGCCGGGCACATGCTCCGGCTGGTCTTCATTTCCGCGGCCGTGCTTGTCTTTGTGATCGCCTTTGCCGCCACCATCAAGCCCCTCGCGGAGGGCAAACTTGACGCCCCGGATGCCCTGCGCTTCATGCTGCTCGCGATGGCGCCGATGATGGCGTATGCGTTGCCCTTCGCCGCTGGCTTCGCGGCGACGCTCGTGTACCACCGAATGGCGATTGATCACGAGGCGGTCGCTGCGCACTTGGGTGGGCTTTCCCATCGATCGATCCTGATGCCCGCGATCATGACCGCGATCGTGCTGATGGGGGTGGTCGCGCTCCTTTCCGACCAGGTGATCCCGCGCTTTCTTCGCGGCATGCAGCAGATGGTGACGGTCGATATCTCCAGAATGTTCGCCCGGCAGATCGCGCGGGGCAACGCGGTCCAGCAGAAGGGCATGCTCATCTATGCGGATGAGGCCCGCAGTTTCGGACCCGAGCAATCTTCGGGTGCGCTCGACCGTCTCGCGTTCCGTAACTTCGCGGCGCTTGAACTCGATGCCGCGGGCAGCCCCGAGACAGAGGTTTCCTCGGCCTCGGCGGAGATGTGGCTCTTCCCGGCCGAAGAGGCTGACCGTGACGGTGCGACCAAGGGGGGTGCGGCTGGTGGTGCTCAGGGCCAGTCTCGCATCGTGATGCGGATGGAAGATGTCGTGGCAGTGCGCCAAGGTGATTGGACGGCGGGCGGGAAAGACATGACCCTTCGCTGGAACACGCCCGACCCGTTCCGCGATAAGCCTTCGTTCCTAACCTACGGCGAGATGCGCGGGCTCAAGGCCGTGCCCGAACGCATGAGCGGCATCGATTTTCCGCGGCGTGACCTGGCCTATCGACTGGCCGAGCGGGGCGGCCGCGAAGGGTTGGAGGCCAGCGCACAGCGCACGGGTTCATTCCGTCTCATCGACTCTCGCGGCCGTCCCGTCGATGTTGAATGCGGCGGGTTTCAATGGCAGGACGGCGGTCTGAGGATGCTGCCACCGCCGGGGTCGAGCGAGATCGCCGCGACCTTCTCTCGCGGCGGGCCCGAGAGCCTCGAGCGGACCCGGGTTTCATCCGCGACGGCGTATCTGGCGACCGACATCGGCACCGATCGCTATGCCCGTCGCTACGACTTTCGGCTTGAGTTCCTAGACGCCCGCACGCGCGACGCCACGGACGGCGATGATTCTTTGTCGGCGGCTCGGGCCGAGATCATGCTGGTGTCGCTGACTCCGGTTGCAAACCCGCTGCCCGGGCTGCTCGAAAAAGGATCGTTTGAACTCCTCGGCCTTGCGGACGAACGCCTGACCGATGAGGATGTGCAACGAGATGCGACGGAACTCCGCCGCAAGATTGTGAACCTCGAGAACACGGTCGTCGCCCGCCTTAATGAGAGACTCGCCCGAACCGTTGCGTGCGGGCTGATGGTGCTGACGGGCGCGATCGCGGCCCTCACGCTCACCCGGCGCACCCCGCTCACGGTGTACCTTTGGTGCTTCTTGCCGGCATTGGTTTCGCTAGTCACCATTTCCGGAGGCGAACAGGTCACAAAATCGACCGGCCCCGCAGGCCTCTTCCTTTTGTGGGGTGGGGTTGCAATCATGGCGGTTTACACCCTTGTCCTCTATCTCAGGCTGGCGCGGCACTAGCAGAGCCGTTGCGCTTCGGGTCACGCAGTCTTCACGCTCCGGCACCACTCCTGACAGACATGAACCACGACGCCGAGACACCGAGTTTGAGAGCCGCGGAATGCCCGCTCTGATGAAGCGAACCGTTCCGCTCCACACGGGTCCGAGTTCGGGATCGCCCGGCCCGCGCCCCGTGCGCGACTACTGGTCTTTCGCCTCAAACCCCTCTTCGCTGTGGTGGCTCATCAGCGCAGTGACCCTTGCTCGCATCATCTATCTCGGACTTTTCTGCCCGTACACACTCGCCGAAGATGAGGCGTTCTACTGGGAGTGGTCGAGGCACCTGGACCTCTCCTATTACACGAAGGGCCCGGGTATTGCTTGGTTCATCCGGAGTTCAACCGCGCTCTTGGGCACCAGCGAGTTCAGCGTCCGGCTGCCAGCCGCCCTTTCGTCCGCGGTGCTCTCCCTTGCCGTCGGGCTGTGGGCCCGTGATGTCGCGCGCGACGAGGGCTCGGAACCCGCGAAGGCCTGTCGAACAGGGTTTTTCGCGGCCTGTTGCACGCTTTTGCTTCCCATGTTTCAGGCTTCCTCGCTTCTCATGACCATCGATGGGCCCTATGCCGCGGCGTGGAGTGTGGCGGGCTGGCTCGGATACCGGGCGATGGTGCGCGGCCGGGCGTGGGTGTGGTCCCTCGCTGCGGCTTTGGTCGGCGTGTCATTCCTGTTCAAGTACACCGCGTTGATGCTCCCACTTTCATGGCTCATCGCGTGGGCCGTGAGTCCGCGGCTGCGGAACGGCACGGGCCTTCGCCCGCTTCCGTTGTTTGTCGCCGTCCTCGTCTTCGGTGTGATTGTCAGCCCCGTGGTCATCTGGAACGTCCGCGAAGGGTGGCCGACCATCGCCCATTTGCTCGGGCATCTGGGTTTCGCCGGTGGAGACGTCGCACCCGATCCATCCCAAGGCAAATGGCGCTACGAGCCAGCGTGGACGGCTTCGTACATCGCTGGCCAGTTCGCGCTCGCGGGCCCGGTTTTTGGCATTGGCATCATCGGTGCCATCCGTGCCTTCCGGTCATCGGCGGCCACCGGCCGCAGACTCGTCGCTTGGTGCGCTGTGCCACTGCTCACGCTTTACCTTGTGGTGAGTTTCATCACCGAGCCCGAGGGCAATTGGGCGTTCGCCGCCCATGTGGCCGGGTGTGTGCTAGCGGGCGGAGTGGTGGAATCGGCGATGACGGCTTGGAAGACTCGGGTCGCCGAATGGAAGCGGTTGCCGCGACCCCGGCCGCGGGAAGGGTTCTTGTTTGCGCGCCCCGCGAGCGGGGTTCAGGTGCTTTGGCACTCTTCGCTCATTGCGGGTGTGCTGGTGGCGGTGGCGATCGCCGGGTTGCCGGTCGTTGATGGTTTTTGGAAACAGGCCACGGGGGCGGAGCGTTCGCCGATACCCGTCGGGCGGTTCACCGGGGCCGACACGATGGCGGAGCATGTGACCGAACTTGCGGATGCACTGCGGGCGTCGGCGCCTGGGGAGCCTTTCGTGTGTGGGCTCCACTATGGCCGCGCGGCGCAACTCGCGTTCTACCTGCCGGGCCGTCCAACCGTGGTATGTGCCAGCAGCATGATCGCGGGCGGCCGAAGAACGCAATACGACTGGTGGCCGGAAACTCGACTCGACTACCCGTCACTCGCTGGGCGGCCTGCGGTCGTGGTGGGCGGTCGGAGGGAAGATTGGCTTCAAGTCTTTGATTCGGTGGGCGAACCAATCACCCTGCGAGGCGATGGAAAGCGGGGTCGGCCAGCGTTTTCTGCCGTTGGCCTGAGGCCCGAACGCCTTCGACCTTCGAATGACATCGGGTTTCGACGCCCGCCCCCGCTCGCGTTCGGCACCGGCGATATCCTCCGCCCTCTCACGGAGGTTCCTGATTAAGGCGTGCGGTCACGTCACTTGATGCACTTCATGCGCTGGCTTTCACCCCACGAAGAACGGCTGCGATTCCGCCGAAGGCTCGGCGTCTGGCTGTGCGTTCTTGTCGTCATGCTCCTCGCCTCAATCTTTGATCGCGAGTTGTGGGCGGTTTCGATCGTGCGCGGCGATGAATTCAATCGCTTACGGACCGAGGACTGGTATCAGTGCCTTAGGCAGGCGGGCTATCTCCCGTTGTGGGGATGCATCGGTGCGATGCTGATGGCGGCCGATTATTCCGCTCGGCGGCACCGCTGGGCGGCCCGGGGCGCGCTGGTGTTTTTAGCCGCGGCACTCGGGGGTCTCTTCGCGGAGGCGATTTTGGGCACCCTCATGCGGCAGCGACCGGGCCCCGATGGGCTGTACTGGTTTTCTTGGCTCAACGACGGACTTTCACGCGGGCCCGGGCACGGTTTCCCGAGCAGTCATGTGGCCGTGGCATTCGGGGCGGCTTGGATGATCCGCCGTTTGTGGCCAGGATCGGGGATCGTGACGGTTGCCCTCGCCGCCGGATGTGCATGGACACGGATGCTGGCCGGCGCCCACTTCGCCACCGATGTTCTGGGCGGCGCGATCGTGGGCTGGCTCGCGACGGCACTTCTTTGGCGGATCCACATGCGGGCGTCGCTCACTTGGGCCGATCCGTCTCGCCCGCGGCTCCCGTACGCTTGCGATTGACCTTCATGCGACTCCTCGACCGGTATATCGCGCGGCAGTTTCTCAAGAACCTTGTGCTTCTGCACGTGGTTTTGTTCTCGTTTGTGCTGGTGATCGACTTCTCGCTGAATTTCGACGAGTATGTCAGCATCGCACGCGACATGAAAGGCCCAGGGGGCGAAGAACCCTCGGGCGTGCGGGTCGCGCTGGTTTCGGCCCTACTCGTCGTCGATCTGTGGTGGCCCCGCCTTTTCCAATTATTCAACTACCTGCTCGGCATCATGCTCGTGGGCGCCATGGCCTTTACGTGCAGCCAGATGGTGCGCAACCGCGAGTTTGTCGCCATGCTCGCCAGCGGCCAATCCCTGCTCCGGGTCGCCCGGCCCATGCTCCTCTGTGCCCTGCTGATGGTCGGCATCCAAACCGTCAACCGCGAGTTTGTGGTCCCTCACCTCGCGGAACTTCTCACACGCTCCAAAGACGACGCCGGCAAACGAGGCCTGGCGACCGGTGCCCGCATGCTGACCGCCGATGCGCAGGGCAGGTTGTTCTATGCCCGCAGTTTCGATCTCAAGAACGGCGTCATCGACGGCCTCTGGGTCTGGGAGCGCGACAGCGAGGGGCTGATGGCCCGGCGCATCACGGCTGATTCGGCCCGCTGGAACGGAGCCGCCTGGAAACTCATCAACGGGATGGCCCGCACCCGGTCCGCCGCCGTTGGCGAGGGCTCACCGATCAACGAAATCGTAACCGATCTGTCCCCGACCGTCCTCAAATTACGCCGCTACGAGGGCTACAGCGACAACCTCAGCACTCGGCAGATTTCTGAGTTGATCGCCCGCTACAGGTCCGAGGCAGAACCGCCCATCAACCGCATCGACTCGCTCGAACGCATCCGGTTCGGCCGCATCGCCACGATGATCGGAAGCCTGCTTTCGCTGTTGATGTGCCTGCCGTTTTTTCTCCGCCGCGAACCCACAAACATGGTGCTCCAGAGCCTCATTTGTTCACCCTTGGCCCTTGCCGCCCAGATGGCTGGTGTGCTAGGAGCGGCGGCCGCCATCCCGGGGTTGCCGCCGCAATTCTCGGTGTTTGTTCCGGTGCTGGTGCTCCTGCCCCTGGCAATCGCGAGCCTCAGCAACGTCAAGACGTGATTCCCCGGCGATCCGCGAATTGGCCTCGAGGGCACGAAGGCCGGGTCCTTGCCGGGTCGGCACCGACCCTTCCACCACCCGGCACCGCGCTCCGGTTTTGCATATCCTCCGCCCATGGCCTCAATCTGCTACTACTTTCAGGTTCACCAGCCTCACCGCCTGCGTCGCTACAGCGTCTTCGACAACGACCCTTTTTACTTCGACGATGCCAAGAACGGCGAGATCTGCCGCAAGGTGGCCGACAAGTGCTACCGCCCCGCCACCCGCATGATCCTCGACCTGGTGAGGCGTCATAAGGGCGAGTTTCGGGTCTCTTATGCCATCACCGGCACCGTGCTTGACCAGATGGAACGCTTCTGCCCCGACGTCATCGATCTGTTCCGCGAACTCGCCAAGTCTGGCTGCTGCGAGTTCGTCGGTGAGACCTATTTCCACTCCCTCAGCGGGCTTTACAACCGGGAGGAGTTCACCGAGCAGGTGGACATGCATACCAAGAAAATCCAAGACCTCTTCGGACAGACGCCCGAAGTCTTCCGCAACACCGAACTCATCTACAACAACGACTTGGCGTGGTTCATCGCCCAGATGAAGGACTCCACCGGAAATCCGCGGTTCCGCGGCATGATCTGCGAGGGGACCGACTTCCATCTCGGTTACCGTTCACCCAACTTTGTCTACAAGCCGCCCGGCAACCCCATCGGCAAGGATGGCAAGCCCTTCGGCCTGCTGCTGAAAAACTACCGTCTTTCCGACGACATCGCCTTCCGCTTCAGTACCGCGGCTGGGCCGAATGGCCCCTCACCGCCGAGAAGTTCGCGAAGTGGGCCAACAACATCAACGGAGAGGGGTTCCTCTGTAACCTCTTCATGGATTACGAAACCTTCGGCGAACACCAGTGGGCCGACACCGGAATCTTCGAGTTCTTGGCGGCCATGCCGGAGAAGTTCTTCGACATCAACCCCGGCCAGAACCACTTCGTCACACCGACCATGGCACTGACGGAGTTCGCGCCCGTGGGCGAGTACGACGTTCACAACTACATCTCGTGGGCCGACACTGAGCGCGATCTCTCGGCCTGGCGCGGTAACGCCATGCAGCACAACGCCCTCGATGAAACATTCCGCCTGGGAGCGCTCATCCGCGAGCGCTGGAAGAACGTCTCGGCCTCCGGTTCCGACGACGAGAAGACCGAGGTCGGGCACCTCCTCAACGACTGGCGAAAACTCACGACGAGCGACCATTCGTACTACATGTCAACCAAGTATTGGTCCGACGGCGATGTCCACAAATACTTCAGCCCGTATGACTCGCCGTACGATGCGTACATCAACTTCATGAACGCCATCGACAACGTGCGGAGCCGGTTGGCCGGGCCGGTGGCGGTGTAAACGAGTCTCTCTTGACTCTGCAACGCCCCCTGCCGTTCACCTTCTGACCAAATCCACAACCACCGGACGGTGATCGCTGCACGCCGAGTCGGCCCGATCCAAGCCGAGCCGGGCGAGCGATTCGTCGCTCAGACGACGCGTATCGAGCACGAACGCGTTGACGACACGGGCGTTGGCGTCGCCATAGATGATGTAGTCGAGCCGCCCCGGTGTGAACGGGCTGCTGTCGTCGGCCCAGGTGTACATCGATCGATCACCCAGCACAAAGGCGTCCGCCACGGCGAGGTCTGATTGATCGCTGTCCCATCCGGCCCGCAGAAGGTCGAGCGGCGGCCGGGAGCCCACGAGGTTGATGTCACCGCCCACGATCAGGATCGCATCCTCGGACATGGACGCCGCGGCACCCATCACCTGGGCGATCGCCCGTGCTTCGTCCATGCGCTGCACGTCTTCGCGGCTGTCTTTGGTTCCGCAGCATTTGAGGTGTGTGCTCGCGGCGAACACGACGCCGATCGGGGTGTCGAGCCGGGCCGCCGCGAATCGCACGGGTTTCCCGGCCTTCCCGTCGCTCGAGCCTGATCGGAGCCCCTCGGCCACCGGCGCAACGGGGTATCGGCTGATGATGGCGACCGCGCCGCCGTTTGACTTGTCACCCGGCGGTTTGACGACGTACCAACCGCTGTCACTCGACACCATCGCAGTAAACCATGCTTCGAGTGCCGCGGCGTCGCCATGCTCCCATTCCTGCACCAGCACGATGTCGGGCGAAACGGCATCAAAGAGGCGTTCGAACGTCTGCGGGTCGTTGACCGGCCCGCTGTCGTGGATGTTGAACGACATCACGCGGAGCGCATCGTTGGGCTTGAGGGGGAGGTCGGCGGTGAACATCTTGGGGCCATCCGCGGCTGGCGGCATCCGGATTACGAAGGGATCGGAGTATCCAACGACGGTTCCGTTGGCGTCCTTAATGGCCCAAAGGCCCTGCATGCTCCCCTCGGAAAGAAGGCCCTCGGTGGGCAACAAACCCGTGGCGGACGGCGTGCGAGAGAGCCGGGCCTCGTACCAACTCGAGGCGTAGGTCGGCGAGAACATGAAGTCCGCGGCGAGGGCGGGCAAGTGTTCGCTGTTGCCGTAGGCGTCGATGGTCCCGAGTTCGACGCCGGTGCCGGCGCTACTGGCACCCCCACTGGCCGTCCGGCGGGGCGAGAAGCGGACTTCGAGATCGATGCCCATGGAGTCAAGCGGCTCGAGTTCGCTGGTGCGACCCGTGGCCGTCGCGGCATCGACGTCGAGCATCAGCACTAACTCTTCGGGCGCTGCCTGCAGGGTGAACTGCTCATTCTCCACGGTGAAACGGAAATACGCGAAGTGACGATCGGCAGCGACCGCCGACACCTCGGGCCACTCGCGGGTGTCGCCGTCCAGCGTGGCATGGAACTCGCCCCGGACAGCGTTGGCCGTCGAGGCCGGGCCTTTGCCGGCGCAGGACGCGAGTACGGAAACGAGCAACAGTGTGGCCAACGGGCGGTGAATTCGCATGGGTGGGAGTTTACCCGCACCAACACGCCGGTCTATCCGGGTTTACTTGGCCTTCACCGTGTCCAGCATCGTGTTCCAGCTCGCCGCGTGAGCGTCCATGGCGGCCCGCGGGCCGGTCATGCGGACGAAGTAGAGATCGTCGGGCGTGCGGATGACCGCGCCACGGAACGTGGTCTCGGGCTTGGGTGTCGTGGGGCCACCGGGCATCCCCTCCTGATAGGTCCCTGTGGCTTCAAACGTGGTGAGGATGAAACCCTCCCTCTGAATCTCTCGCGTCACCGGAACGACAGGCTTGCCGTCGCTCGCCTGAACTTGCCCCGTCCAGCGGTCGATGTTGGCCTTCACCATCTCGGTCGTCGGTGCTTCGCCCGGCTTGATGGCGCCGAGGTCATCGAAGTACACGATTGCACAACCATCCGCCGTGACGAACTCGGCGAGACGCATTTTGGTGGCCGGGGGCTGTTGGGTCCAAGCGTCGGGCTTGATGAACGACAGCGCACCCACAAAGCGAGTGGCCGGTGTCGGCACATCGTTCGTTGAGCGAGTTTGTGCGGCACCGCTTCCCGAACCCGCAGCGGGTGCGGACTCAGGCCCTCGGGCCGGCCCGGGCGCGGGCCCCCGATCGCACCCGACCAAGGCCACGGAAAGAATGCCAGTCGTGAAAACGATGGCGAAAGCCCCGCGACGCACCCGGCTTTTCAGATCTTGTTGCATGGTGCTAAAGCGTAGAACCACACCACGCTGTCCAGATCGATCGCATCGCCGCCTCGAAGCGGCGACAGAACGCCGGGCCGTCCACCAGCGGCGAACCCCGCACTTGTCCACGAAGACCCGCTCGAATGCCCGCCAACCGATCGACATCCGCGGCAAGCCCCGCCGCGATGCCAACGTACTCGCCGACCGTGGCGCCGACCCATTCGGGATGCCCCACCGCGTTGAGGAGCGACAGGCCGACCCGCCCCGGATGTGACCGGCCCGCGAGCGACACGATCGGGACGCCCATCCACAGGGCTTCGCAGGTGGTGGTTGTGCCGTTATAGGGGAACGGATCGAGCGCGATATCGATGCCCGCGTACGCGGCGAGATGGTTCGTCGAGACGGCCTCGGGTTTGAGGAGTGACAGTCGCTCCATGCCGATCCCCTGATCGACGAACCGCTGGGCGACCGCCGCTCGGAGGGCGTCATCCGCGAAGTTTACCGCCTTGAGCACAAGCCGGGATCGTGGCACCGCCGCCAGCACCTTGCCCCAAGCATCAATCAGCCCGTCCGAAATCTTCTGGATCGAGTTGAACGATCCGAATGTCACAAAGCCATTCTTGAGGGCGGGTGCGACGGCGGGTTCGGGAGAGTCCGGGGCTGGACGGAAGCACAGGAAACACGGGTCGAGGCGGATGAGGCGCTCGGTGTGCAAGGCCTCGGCGGCGGGCGATGGGTCGGTGTGCGAATCGACGATGCGATAGTCAACCTGCGTCATTCCGGTGGTGTTTGGATACCCACAGTACGTCACCTGAAGCGGCGCGGGTCGCGCGTGCAACGTTGGCAGGCAGTTGGCGTGCGTATGGCCCGAGAGTTCGATCAACACATCGATCTGCTCAGACGTCACACGAGAAGCGATCGCATCGTCCGACATCACGTCGGTATCAATCCATTTCGCGGCCAGTGGCTTCAGCCGGGCCGTCACCTGATCGCGCACACGGTTGGTGTAAAAGACCACGATCTCGATGGCGCTGCGATCGTGGTGTTCGAGAATCGGCTCGATGAAGTGCGACACGGAGTGGCTCCGCAGGTCGGGCGAGGCCAGCCCCACCCGAATTCTTCGGGTCGGCGAGCGATCGTTCGTGCAGTTTGGCGTTGAAGTGCCGCGGACGGAATCCAGCAGTTTACCAAAGGCCCGGTGGGCCTCGAAGACGCTCGCGGGTTCAACGCTGGGGTCGTAGTTCAGAAACAACGCCCGCGACGATGTCAACGCGAGGTCTCCCCTCGCCACCGCCGCGGCATGATCGATGGTCGCCACGGCTTCCTCGGCCCGTCCCGTGTTGAGGAGCGAACCCGCGAGCGTTGCAAGGCTCGAAGGATCGTCCGGCAGGCGGGCCACCGCTTGGCGGGCACAGGCCACGCTGTCGACAAAGCGGTTCATTTCACGGAGCACCGCTGCTTTGATGTCCACCAGCCGGACGACATCGGGGATCCGGGCGATCGCGCGTTCGATGACCTTGAGGGCCTTCTCGGGTTGGCGTTGCACGCGATGAACCCACGCCAGGTGCAGCACATGACCGGGATTGTCCGGCTCGAGTTCTACCGCGCGCTGCGCGAAGAACAGAGCCTTGGGTTGATCGTCCAGAAAGAGGTTCACCTCGGACAGGAGCCGGGCCGCCTCCGAATCCGCGGGGTCGGCCTGTGTCACCTGCTGGCCCAGCAGCCGGGCCTCGGCGAAGCGACCGGTATGGATCAAGCCGCGGATGTGTTCGAGTTTGGCGTGGTGTCGGGACATCGTGATGGTGACGGTGACGTGCCCGGCTTCAGCCGGGGTCGCTCGCGTTGTACCACCCGCAGTAGTAGGCAATGCGGAGGCCAGATTTCCATCGGACGCCATCGCTCTTGGCCCAATCGAACGCGGCAATCAGGTTGTCACGCTCCACCTCGGCCTCGCGCGGCCATCGGGCACCCTTGCGGCCCGGGTCCGGCCGCACCCGCTCCACCAAAGCCTGATAATACGCCAAGTGCCGATCTCGCAGCCCCGATTGATCGACCGCCCGAGACTTCTCCTGGACCAGATAACGTGTCGCCTCCAAAATCCCGTACCTCATGCTGGTCGCCGCCGCGGCGGTGGGCTCGGCCCCGGCACCCGTGTGGGGTTCGGGAGCTGGGCCCGAGCGCGACGCCGAAAGTTCGTCGGGCACGGTCGTTTCTTCCACGCTGATGAGGCTCTTGTCGGCCAGCCCCGCCAGCAGCCGCAGGATCTTGAGTTCGCTCCGCCCGCTGCCGCAGATGGCCATCGCGGCATCGAGCGTGAACCCGCCGGAGAAGACCGAGAGGTCTGTGAGCACCGACCGCTCATCGGGCGCGAGTTGCGTGTAACTGGTCTCTAGGCTCGCCATGAGGGAGTTCTGAGGATCGTCGTCCTGACTGCCCCGGGTCGGACGAATAATCGCATCCAGCCGATCCTCGATCTGGGAGACAGTCAGCACGCGCACCATCGGCGCGATCAACTCGATCGCGAGCGGCATCCCATCGAGCCGGCGGCAGATGCCGCTTACGGTCTTGACATTCTGCTTGGTGAGCGCGAAGTCCGCACGAGCCATGCGGGCCCGCTGCACAAACAGCCGGACACTTTCGTATTGTTCCGCCTCCTCGGCGCTGTGCTCGCGCCGGCTGGGCACGGCCAGCGGGGGCAGTCGGAAGATGGTTTCGCCCTGCGACGAAAGCGGGCGTTGGCTGGTGCACAGCACGCTGACGTGCGAGCAATTCTTCAGAATCTTCTCGGCCACCGCCTTGCAGAAAGGAGTGACCTGTTCACACCCGTCAAACACGAGGAGGACTCGCAGGCTCTTCAGGCGGGCCGCGACCTTCTCGGGGGTCACGTCCGTCTCAGGTGCCGACATCGCCGTCGCGACGGCGCACGCGATGGCCTTAACGGAATCGAGGTCCTTGCACTCGACGAACCACACGCCATCGGGGAATTGTGGAAGCACGGCCTCGGCGACCTTGAGCGCCAACCGCGTTTTGCCCGAGCCGCCCGGCCCGGTAATGGTCAGGAGCCGGGTCTGACGCGGCAGTTCCCGCAGCCGCTCGATGAAACTTTCCCGGCCCACGAAACTCGATATCGAATCTGGCAGGTTGTGCGGGGTTTCCACCGTCATCGGCATGGGCGTCGAACTCGGCCGTCGGCCGGCGAGTTCCTCGAAAATGTGCTTTGCCTCGCCGATATCCCGCAGCCTTTCCGTCAGATCCTTTTCGAGCAGTTTGGGCAGCAAAGCCCTCAACTGCTCGGGCGTGTCGGTCGGCAGCAGGGTGTAGTCCGGATATTCCTTGAGGATCGCCGCGATGCGCTCGGCCGTGCTGGGTCCATCGAAGGCCGGCTTCCCGGTCAGGCATTCATAGAGCAGGCACCCGAACGCAAAGACATCGGCCCGCTTGTCGATGGTGCCGCCACGCGCCTGCTCCGGGCTCATGTAGCCCGGTGTGCCGATGAGCCACCCCGCGGCGGTGTGGTGTTCGCCAGGGCGATTGAACGCAATCGTCGAGTCCATCGTGCCGCCAAGAACGCGCTGCTCCCCCACGGGCTTTGCGAGCGCAACACCAAAGTCCAACACCTTGGCGCCGTTGTTGGGTGTCACGATGATGTTCTCGGGCTTCAGATCCCGGTGAACGACACCCCGGTTGTTTGCCGCCTCGATCGCGCCGGCAATCTGTCCGCCCAACTCGATGACCTTCGCCACCGGAAGGCGGCCACGCTTGACCAAGTCGCGGAGCGTCTCGCCTTCCACGTGCTCCATGATGAGGTACGACCTTCCATCCTCATCGTCCAACCGTTCGTAAATCAACGCGATGTGCGGGTGATGCAGACTCGCAAGGACCCGGGCCTCGCGGGCCAACCGCTCACGCCACGATGGGTCGCTCGCACGCTGGGCGTTGAGAGCCTTGATGGCTACCGGCCGGTCCAGCCGCGGATCGTGCCCGAGATAGACGATGCCGCTACCGCCGCTCCCCAACTCGCGCCGCACGAGATAGTCGCCGATCTTTTCGGGAAGGCCCGCACCCGAACTCTCGCGAGGCTTTGCCAGTCCTTCTGGCGATGGCACGTCCGCGGCGGAGGGCGAGGGTCCGACATCAGGTTGAGCCATTCCCGCAGAGTCCATACGACAGACATTCCCTCAACCGTCCGAGCGGCGCGCCTCCGGGCAATTATTCCCGCCATCATATCCCAGTGTTTCTATTGGACGGAACCGCAGGCGTGCTCGATGCGTCCAATATAACCTAGATGCCTCTGTCCCGCGAATTCACCGATTTAGCCTCCCCGGCGGCGTTTGCGCCCCTGCTTTGACTGCACACCATGCCAAGCGAAAACCCCTTGCGGAACGGATCATTTTCCCTGCTCTTGATTTTCGGGCTCGGATTCGGGCTGGCGGCCGGTTTGGCGGGCTGTTCCCTCTCGCGAGCCGACAAACTGGAACGCAAATCCGACAAGATCGAGTCGCGTCTGGTCAGGGAACGTGACAAGGCCCTGACGCTCCGGGGGACGGATGCGTTCGCATCATCGTCCAAGATCGACCATCTGACGACACTTCGGGGGACCCTCTCGATCGCGAACGGAGCCTTGGCTGCGGTGCCATACGTCTTCAAGGAGCCCGAACAGAACCTCGCATACGACGTTCTGGATGAGGTTTATGGCACCATCGACTGGAACATCCCACTGTTGCCCGGCGACCCGGCGATCAAGCGCATGCCCGCCCAGTTTGCGGGCGGCCGCGTCAACCTGCTGCCAGAGGCACAGCCTCAACCTCGATAGGCCAAGGCTGTAGCACGCTCCGCAACATTTCTGCAATGAGGGCGTGGTAAGACTTCAGATGCCGATTGAAAGCCCGATGGGCTGGGGTCGCACGATGTGAGTTGGGGACAGCGCAAGGCCCAAAGGCATGCGCTTGCCGCCTTGCGGGGGCATGCCTTCCTGATCGATATGGCGCTGAATCGCCATGACCCCCTCGATCAACTGTTCCGGCCGCGGCGGGCAGCCGGGGATGTAGACGTCGACCGGGATGAACTGGTCGCAGCCTTGGACCACCGCATAGGTATCAAACACGCCACCGGTGCTGGCGCACGCGCCCATGGAGATGACCCACTTGGGCTCGGCCATCTGTTCGTAGATGCGCTGCAGCACGGGCATCGTTTTGATGCTGATGCGCCCCGCCACGATGAGCAGATCGGCCTGACGCGGGCTAAACCGCATGACCTCGGCCCCGAAGCGTGCGAGGTCAAAGCGGCTGCAGGCGGTGGCCATGAGCTCGATTCCGCAACACGCCGTGGCGAAGGGCATGGGCCACACGCTGCTGCGGCGAGCCCAGTTAATTACCCGACGCAATTGCGTGGTGACAAACCCATCGACCGGTAAAGCGGCTTCAAGACCCATGAAACGTTCCTTCAATGCTGCCCGGACAAACCCGACAGGGCCGATGAGGCAGGGCGAAAAGGGCAAGGCGGTCAGCCAAACTCAAGCGGAGAACGATAGGGAGACTTTACCACGGCATACGGGTTTTTGGTGGGGGCGAAAGCACCATCGGGTCGGTTTTGGAATCGGAGATGGAACTCCGAGAAGCCTGATCAACCTGGTAAGCGTCTTTGCCCAATCCTCGGCGATAGGTCGTTTTTGTGTAACAACCGACGCCACCCACCAAGATCGACAGGCCCGCCGCGACCACCGAGGCTCTATTCACGCAGTATTGACGCTTGGAACTCATGGAAGTAGGTCCGTGTAAGGAAGGTCAAGGGTTTCAGGCCGAAGTGGGGCTTACGGCCGGCATCGGAGCTTCGGTGGAAACCGGGGAAACTCCGACCGGCACAGGCAACTGATTGGGCGATGGGGGCCCGGAGGCCGAAACGTTTGTGCCGACGGCTGCCGGCTTCGGCACAATGTCGGCCAAGGTTCTGCCGACCAGCCACAAGTTCCGCTGGCGCGCGAGGTCCGCGATGACGGGCGACAGCATTCCATGCTCGGCGGCCACGAGAGATTCGCCGACTGCGATGATGTCACCAAGGGGAATGGCCTCGGGCGGGCGAGAGAGCGTGTAACTGCCTTCACGGTCCGCGTCCGTCACCCGGTGCAGAAAGCCGGCTCCCGCGAGGCTGTCGAGCATCTCCGCCGCGACCGTTTCATCAAGCCCGACATCAACCGCGATGCGCGACGCATCAACGGACTTTCCCTTTGCAAACTTTTCAGACACCCCCTGCATCACCCCCAAGATGACGGCCGAGTCCACGATGCGGGTCCGTCGGGCGGGGCGAGTGTCCTTGACCAGCCCCAATGTCTGGAGCACGGAATCATCGATACCCTTGGCCGTCGCGACCCGGTAAAGTTGCAGAGAGTGAGCGATCTGCAGCCCCAAAAGGACGATCATCCAAGTCACATAGATCCAGAGTAAAAACAACGGGATCAGCGCGATCGAACCGTAAAGTTTCGAGTAGCCCGCGGAAAATCGGATGTATTCGCTGAAGCCACGCTTGCCGGTTTCCCACGCGATGGCGGCGAACAGCGCCCCCACCAACGCAGGAACGAACCTGACCCGCGTGTTGGGGATCACCGTGTAGATGATGAAGAGTGCCAGCGTCGAGATGGCGGCGGTCGCGACAAACTGCCCGACCGTGAGAATGATCTGACTGGCGTCGGACAAAAAGCCCAGCGAAGCCCCGCGCTTCACAAAGTCGAGCGTCTTTTCTTGAATCGCGAACGAGAGAACAAGGAAAATAACCCCGAGCGTCATCAGCGTCCAATACTGCGTCACGCGTCGGGCCCACGAGCGGCCCTCCGGCGCGTTGTAGATCTGGTTGAATGACTTCTCAATCTCCACCAGCATCGAGAGCGCTGCATAAATGAGCGTGAGTGCCCCGACCGCGCCAACCGCACCGAAGTTCAGCGTCCGGCCACGGTCGATGATCCCCGTGATCCAGCCCTCAACACCCACAGGCCCCGGCGGCTGCGCGAAAAAGGCCGCTTCATCCGTGATCTCGCCATCTTCAAAACTCACCTTATCGAGCCCGGCGAACGAGAGCGTCTTGTGCAGAAACGTGCGCACTTCGTCCTCGCTACTGAAGGCCGCCAGCACGATCACGCCGATCACTAACACCGGAATCAGCCCGAAGATCGTGCGATACGCCAGCGCCGCCGACATGCGCGGAAGTTGGCTCTTCCGAAGGCCCACAAAGGTGACCTGAAGCACATGCACGAACTGCCGCGGCAGGCCCGGTCGCCTGCCGACACGTTCAAGCGAGCGTTGCAAAAAGTCCGCCGCCAAGTTCGATGTCCGCTCCTGTTTCAAGGCGTCCGCCTCCGCCGTCCAAACGCCGAGCCACCCGATGCACCACCTGAAGCGCCACCCGATGGCCGGCGAGCAGGACGCGAAGGTCCACCCTCCGCCGGCCGACGCGAGCCGTGAGTTTCTTTGGAACCCGTTCCGAACGGCCGGTCCCTCGGTCCGGGCTTGGAGGCTGGCTTTGGGCCTGGCTTGAATCGAGGTTTGGGCCCGCGTGGACTTTGACCATCACCCCCAGCGTCGCGACCTTCCACCGCCTGCCTCGGTTTGGATTCCGGACGCCGCCGATCGTCCTCGAATCGGCCCGTCGATCGGGAAATGGGCCGAGGCGACCTCGAAATCCCCCCCTCCGAACCCGGTTCCGGTTTCTTGTTCAAAAGGCTCATGCGCCCCGTCGCCGGACCAGTGCCGCGGCGACTCGGACGACGCTCCGGCACACGGTTACCCTCCGTGGACCGCGGCGGACGGCCTTCGGTAGGAATTGTGCCGGATCGCCGTGTCGGTGCCCGACTCGATGCCGTCCGACGCTCTCCTTGGTCGCCGCGGGATGCCTGCTCTGCCTCTTCATCGGTCTCGATCGGTCGCTTCCTCGGAACCCGGCTCACCTTCCTCGGCACCGACGCCGAAGGCCGACGGATCGACGATGGACGTTGGCCCGGACCAGACCGGCGCAGCATCTGTACCTCGTCCCGCGTGAGTTCGCGCCACGCTCCCACCGGCAAGCCGCGAAGCGTGAGCGTGCCAATCCCCACCCGACTCAGCCGCTTGACCGGCGCACCCAGCATCCGCAAAACCTCGCGGATCTCGCGATTGCGGGCCTCGCTGATGGAAATTTCGATCAACGTCCGTCCGGCCTCGCGCCGGAGGATGACGATGTCCTGAACGGGTTGCCGCTCGGCCTTGCCACCCGAAAGGACGCTCTCACGGGCATGCGGGCTGGGGTTGGCCTCGTGCGCCAGCCCGAGTTTGGTCCTTACCGCGGCCACCAGCCCATCATCGATCTGGCCTTTGACCGCCGCGTGATAGGTCTTCACGATTCCGAAACTCGGATGAGTCAGTCGATGGGCCAGTTCGCCGTCGTTCGTCAGCAAGATCAGGCCGGTCGTGTCATAATCGAGCCGCCCGACCGGAAAAAGTCGAGCCTTGGCGGGGTGATCCACAAGGTCGAGCACGGTGCGGCGCTCCGCGCCCGGCTCATCGGCCAGGGTCACGAGGGTCCGCTCCGGCTTGTGCAGCATCACGTACAGATGTCGCTCGGCCTTTGACGACACACGGCTGCCGTCAACCGCGATGTCGTCCGTGTGCGGGTTCACAAACACCGGCAACCGGCTCACCACTTCGCCATTCACGGTCACGCGTCCGGCTTCGATCATCTGTTCACACACGCGGCGGGCGGCAACTCCGGCATCGGCGAGCACTTTTTGCAGCCGGTGAGTGCCGGGCTTCGGAGGGCGTTTGGGCATTGCCGGGATGGTAGAGGGCAAACCCGAAACCGGTGGGAGTTCGGCGGCGTCACGGGGGTCGCGGCGGCGACCGACCGGACGGATCTTCCAGCCGCGGCCCGACCCGGCATTCTCCGGCTAACCTCCGTTCCCCCATGCAGCCTACATCGCCCAATATGGCCCGCGCGGAACTGCTGATGTCGCAGGGCCGGTATGACATTGCTGAGGAACACGTCCGTCTCGCCCTGTCCGAGGATCCGGACAACCCGCTACCCCACGCCTGGCTCGCCCTGTGCTTCAGCCGCCGAGAGCAGTTTTCACCCGCGACAGACGAGGCCCGGCGGGCCGTCGGGCTTGAACCCTCCGAGCCGTTCTATCACTACATCCTCGCAAGCATCTTCAATAGCCGAGGTATGCCGAAGGAATCCGAGGAGGCCGTCCGGCAAGCCCTCGAACTTGATCCATCCGAATCGTCATACTGGGGCCTTTTGGCAAGCCTCAAACTGCAGGCGAAAAAGTACAAGGAATCTCTCGAAGCCGCAGAGCGGGGCCTTGAGTGCGACGCCGAAGACGGCACGTGCCTCAATGTCCGTGCCATGGCGCAGCAGGGCCTGGGCCTGAAGGCTGACGCCGAGCGGACCATCGAAGGAGCCCTTCGCCGCCGGCCGGACGACCCGATCACCCACGCCAACATGGGATGGTCTCTCCTGCATCAATCTCAGCCCGCCCGCGCTATGGAACACTTCCGCGAGGCCCTTCGGCTGGAGCCGGGCATGGAGTGGGCCCGCACAGGGATTGTCGAGGCCATGAAGGCCCGGTTCTTTGTGTACCGCTGGATTCTGGCCTACTTCCTGTGGATGCAGCGGCTTCCATCGAACCTGCAGTGGGGACTCGTGCTCGGTGCCTTGGTCGCCAGCCGCATCGTCCGGGCGCTGGGAAAAACCTATCCCGCCGCCGAACCCTACCTCGGTGTCCTTTTAATCCTTTACTTTGTATTCTGCGCAACCACATGGCTCGCCGTACCACTCTTCAACCTGATCCTTCGGCTCGATCGCTTTGGCAGGCTCGTGCTCTCAAAGTCAGAGTCCTTCGCCGCCAACATGCTCGGCCTTGCGCTCATCCCCGCCATCGTGAGCGCTGTCGGATGGGGCGTGCAGGGAGGCACCTGGGAGGAACGGTTCTTCATTACGGCTCCGGCCTGCATCCCGGTGGCCCTCGCCGCCACCTGCCGCGAAGGCCTGCCACGCCGCCTCATGTGGGGCATCGCGGCCATCGTCGTTGTCTGGGCCGGTTGGATGCTGGCGATAACCCGCAGCCCCGGACCGCTGACGTTGCCATATTTCAGCGTCTACGCAATGGTGTGCTTTTTCTCGCCGCTCCTCTCGAATCTCTTGAACACGCTCACGCCCCGCGCCAAAGCCTAAAAACAGGGTTTTGTCGCGCCCGCGCGATGTCGGGATATGAAAGTTTTCTCATTTTTCGCAAGGCAGCGATTTCATGGGGAGAACCGCAACCGTGGAGCGGTGTCGTCCGAAAAGTCTTGTGTAGACGGTACTTTGTCTCTCTCGGGCCGCGTCCCCAACGGGGAGCGGCCTTTTTTCTTGGGATTGTGCTCGCCGTCGGAGCCCGGTTCGTGCTCTACCGGAGCGACTCCTTGAAGAACGCCGCGACCGCCTGTTTGGTTGCTTCGCTCTGAAACACAATATCGTTGTGTCCGGCCTCCGGAACGACCAGCCGCGTCACCTTGACGCCTTTCGCCCGTGCCGCTCGCTCGATGCGCGCGCTGTGCTCGGGGGGAATGATGTCATCCAACGACCCATGTACCAGCATGAGCGGTCGATCCCCGAGGGCGGCGCAACTGTCGATCGGGTCGAGCCCTCCCCGCACCAGCATCGGCCCGACGATCGGGAAATGCGTGTGGGCGATGTTCGCCCACCCGGAAAAAGGTGCCACCGCGACGACGGCCCGCACGTCGGGGCGTTCTGCCGCCAAGGCCGTCGCGAACACACTCCCGATGCTGACGCCGTAAACCCCGATGCGTGAACGATCGACCTCGGGCCGGGTGATCAGCGTTTCGAGCGCGGCCCGCGTGTCTTCCATCATTCGGTCACGCCGCGGACGCGAACGCCCCACTTCGCTCCGTCCGTAGCCCCGATAGTCAAAGATGAACACGACGAACCCGTGGTCGGCAAGGAAGCGGCTGTACGCGAGATGCGATGAAACATTCCCCGCATTCCCGTGCACGTGAAGAACCGCCGGCGAGCCAGCCCCGGCGTTTGCGGGCACCAGGAGCCACCCGTGCAACTTTCGCCCATCGGGCCCGCTGAAAGTGACATCGATCACGCCGGGTTCGTTCGCAAACTCCTCGCGCGATGGAAAATAAAACACGAACGACTCGATAAAACCGAAGAGGCGAATGGCCAGAATTCCCGACAACAGCATCACCATCAACCTTCGCACTGAAAGGCGCAAGCGGCTCCGAACCGATCGTTCATTTCTCGACGCCCCATCGGTTCCCATTTCCGACACAATACCAGCCCTCCGCTCCTCTCTGCAAGATTCAACCTCCTGTTCCGTTGGGTCGTTAGTGATCTTTTCCGCCTGCTTTTCTCTTCCTATTGTCTGATCGCCTCTTCTGCATCCCTGACTCCAAGTCCTCTTCGTCGCACGGCGTTTCCCTCAGCCCGCACATCTTTCAACCTCCGCCGGAGTTTCATCCATGCCCGCACCCAAGGTCCTCGGATTCTCAGGCAGCACCCGCGAGGGGTCGTTCAACAGGAAACTCTTGAAGATCGCTCTCGCGGGGGCGCAAGCCGCTGGAGCCGAGATCACCTACGTTGATCTCAAGGAACTCGCGCTCCCGATGTTCGACGAAGACTTGGAGAAGGCTTCAGGTGCCCCCGCCGGAGCCACCCGTCTCAAACAACTCATGATGTCGCACGACGGCCTCCTGATCGCCTCGCCCGAATACAACAGTTCGGTCTCGGGGGCCCTTAAGAATGCCATCGACTGGGCCAGCCGCCCAGCACCGGGCGAGGCCTCCCTCGCGGCCTTTAACAACAAGGTGTGCGCCGTCATGGCGTGTTCACCGGGGGCCTTGGGTGGCTTGCGCGGGCTGGTCCACCTCCGGGCAATCCTCGGCAACATCAATGTCATCATGCTGCCCCAGCAGGTCGCGGTGATGAAGGCCCACGAAGCCTTCGATGACGCTGGGAACCTGAAGGATACGAAGCAGCAGGCCAGCGCCGAGAACCTCGGCAAACTCGTGACGCAGGTTGTGACGAAACTGAAGGCCTGATCGCGCCCGCCCATCAAGAGACGCCGTCACCGCGGATTGTTGATCCACCCGTAAGCCTGCGGAACGCCGAATCGTTCGGCGTTCGAAACCGCGTACCACGCGTTGCTGTTGCCCCGAACATTCACGTAGAGGTCGTTGGCCTCGGTCTCCGTCGCCGGTGTCGCCGTCCGCTGATCGCGGTCGGCCCTTGCCCGGAAAAGCGATACCGAACCATCGAGGAACGAAAGGTGCCCACCCCCGTCGTGACGCGTCGAGAACTGGTCGATGTTCCCGAACAGTCCGTCCTGATACTGCGAGTTGTAAAAAAACGAACTCTCCTCGACGAAAATCGGCAAGCCCTGCATGGGCACGAGCCGGGCCGCAACCGCAGCGGAGAGCGTGCGTGTCGAAACGTCGTTCGGAGGAATGTACGCCGCCCGTGCCGAAAGATGCAGCGTCGCCCCTTCCAGTTCATCGAGCATGGTGTAGTCGAAATCCACTCCCGTCAACGAGTTCCACATGTTCGCGCGATCGTTGCCGGTCACACTCCGCCGTTTGTTGGTCGGGCACTCCCCCACTTCATGGGCGTTCCCGACATATTGATAGACGTACCCCGGCGCGGGAAGGTTGTTCTCGATGACGCGGGCCCACAGGCTCACAAACTCATAGCCGGGCGGCGCCGTGTACTGCCTCGCACCGTTGGGCCACGAGGCCCGGGTCGCGGCCGGCCAGATTCTGTCCTTGAAATCCGCAGCGTACATGAGCGCTGCGGTCCCGAATTGACGGGTGTTCGAGAGGCATTTAACAGTCCTCGCGGCCTCACGCCCCTTCCCGAGCGCGGGCAGCAGCAGCCCGATAAGGACAGCGATGATCGCAATGACAACCAGCAACTCAATAAGCGTGAAAGCACGTTGCTGACGCCGCACGCCACCCTCCATTCCCGCCGCACCCGCTTCTCACCGACTCCGGCCACTGGTCAGGCCGTTCGAAACCAAGTACGCACCCAGCACCACAAGCATGAACGCCGAAGACCAAATCGGTGATTCCGGATGGGCTCGGAACGACTCCCACAGTGCGGTGACCTGGTCGGCACGGAAAAGCCCTGAATCTTTGAGTGCATCCAGGGAACTTTCGCACTCCACCGCCAGCGGTCCCAACATCCAGCGTCGGATCGGGAGCGTGAAGCCTCGCTTCTTGGCCCCGGCGATCTCACTCCGGAGTTCGGGCGCAAACGCCTTCTTCAACAGATGCTTGGCACCCCCACCGCGAGGCAGCCGGATGTTCCCAGGAATTGAGGCGGCGGTTTCCACCACCCTTCGATCCAAGAACGGCACGCGGATTTCAAGCGAATGAGCCATCCCGTAGGCATCGCTGTCACGCAGCAGCATGTTGCCCATGTAGAAGCGGCTCTCCATGCGCGAGATCGCCGCGATCGGGTCCGAATCCAAGGTGTCTCGCAACTCCGAGATAACCGCCGGGTGCTGGTATGTTTCGTCGAGGCCCAGCGCAATCGGATCGATGCCGAAATGCTTCATGTTCTTGTCCGAGAACATCCTGCGCCGGAGCATGTACTGCGCCACAATGTCGTCTCCGGCCCCTCCCATTGCCCACGCCTTCTCGCGCACCGCAGCAGAGGCGTGCGACTTGGAAAGCCAGAAAAGCCCGGACCGCGCAGCCTTGGGCACCGCCCGCAACTTCCGGTGAACCGAGAGGGCTCGGGGAACATCGAAGAAACTCGGGTAGCCGCCGAACAATTCGTCACCGCCAAGGCCCGACACGCCCACGACCGTGCCGGTCGCCCGCAGAGCATGCGAAATCACCCATGTGTTCAGGCCATCCACCGATGGATAATCCAACCGTCGCAGCCATTCCTTCGTATGCTCGACGGCAAGGCCAGACGGGAGCTGAATATCGTGAAATTCGACGCCCAACGCCTGGGCCGTTCGGGCCGCCTCGGCCGACTCGCTCAGGTCCGGGTGGTCCGCAAAGCCCACCGTGAAGGTCTTCGTGTGACGATCATGCTTGGCCGCCATCGCGGCCATGATCGTGCTATCGACTCCAGACGAGAGAAAAACACCCACAGGAACATCCGCGATCAGATGGCTCTTAACCGCCGCTTCCACCGACTCTCGAACCGCCGCCACCGCCCGCGCTTCGTCCCAACTCGGGTCCACCTCTGGCCACTTCCAGTATCGCTTGATCTCGCCCTGCCGCGGCATGCCAGCCGCATCAAACGTAATCCATTGAAGACAGCCAGCGGGGAACCTCCTCGCACCCATCAGAATGGTCAAAGGCTCCGGTACGGCTCCGTAGGCGAGTAACCCCGCGACCGCCTGAGGATTGGGCGTGGTGTCGACATGCCCGCATTCAGTCAACGCCTTGAGCTCGCTGGCGCCGGCCATCCCCCACTCGCCCGAGGCCACACACAGCGGCTTGATGCCCAGGTGGTCGCGAACCAAAAGGAGCCGACGTGTCGAACGCTCAAAGAATGAGAACGCAAACATGCCCGACAACCGTTCGACAAACCCATCACCGTGACGGGCCAGCCCGTGCAGAAGCACTTCGGTGTCCGACTTGCCCCGGAAAACCGAGCCTTGCGCGATCAGTTCTTCCCGCAATTCCCGAAAGTTGTAGATTTCGCCGTTGAAGACCAAAACGTCGCCGGTCACCGGATGAACCATCGGCTGATGGCCCAGAGGCGACAAGTCCTGAATGCTCAGCCTTCGAAAGCCGAACGCGATCACGACCGGGTCGGGCCCTTCGCGCAGCGGAATCAGTTCTGTCCCCAGATCATCCGGTCCGCGATGGACCATCCGATCTGCCATGCGCTGGATGAGCACCGTCGCCTCGCTTCGGCGCTTCCCCAGCAAAATTGCAATGCCACACATGGACAGAACACTCCCACACGAATCAACCAGTCGAGCAACTTTGGAGCCGTTCGACCAACAAGCCAGACCATTCTAACACAAACCCGACTGACTGCCAATGCTTCCTCGCAGTCCGCTGCAACTTCTACCGTCCTAAAACCCACACCGGCTCACACAACGAAACGCCGGAGCATGGCCCGCCACTCTCCGTATCGGTACTCCAGCCCATGCCGATCGTGAATTCCCCGGACCATCCGCAAAGCCCGCTCGGAGAGGTCCTGCTGCCAACCCTGCGCGGTGGCATCGCAGAAATACACACGGCATCCCAGCGGTTTCACGCCATGAACCCCGCACAAGTTCTGGGTAAGGAACGGACAATCGCCTCGGCTGATGGCCGCCTCCAGTTCGCCCGGATCCAGCGTCCGTCCCGACCCCGACAGCGTGAACGCCGCTTCCAACCCGGTGACGTACAGGAGATGCCCGGTCCCCCGGAAATTGCAGCAGCGGCCGCTCGCCCAGCACGCCGGGCCGCGTGCCTCGACGGCATCCCGAACGATCTGATACACCGCCTCCAATTCGCAGGATATATCCGGATCGGCCGCGGCGACCAACCATTCCGCCGCGAGCCCATTTTCGCTTGCCGAATCATTCACGAGGGCCAAAGTCTATCCTCGCCCGCCGATTCCTCTTCCGGAGATACCGCTCGTGTTCGACAAACTCAAAGCCATGGGCGCCATGGCGTCTCTGATGAAAAACCAGGACAAACTCAAGGATGCGGGCGAGCGCATCCGCCTGCGGGCCGAGAGCATCCGCGTCACCGGAGAGGCCGGCGGCGGGGCTGCCCGCGCAGTGGTCAGCGGTTCAATGCGGGTGGTTTCCATCGAACTCGCCCCCGGACTGATTAACGGCATGGCCCTCGACGAAAAGACCCGAAGTCTCGCCGGCACGCTCATCACCGACGCTGTCAACGACGGCCTGCGCCAGGCACAAACCAAACTGAAGGCTGCTCTCGACGATGAGGCCAAAGGCCTGGGGCTTGAAGGCGGCCTGCCAGATCTTCCGGGCCTTGCAGGCGTCTGACATCGGTCCTTTTCCGTGCAATTTTCACCAGTCCGACTCGCCCCCTGCACCGTCCTGCCTATTCGAGGAGAGGTCGCGGTTCGACTTGCGCCGGGCGGCCCCCCGGATCTATCGAACCAGGAATCCCACGAGTGGCAACGCCGACGGCAGGCCAACCCGCGGCTCTTCGACGGCCCGATCCTTTCGCTCGGCCTCGACCCTCTCGCAGCATCCAGCACACTCGAATCCGTCACGCTCACCGCCCGCCGGGACAGATACGCACGCCTGGTCATCCAGCCGGCCGTCGCCACGGGCGTTTGCCTGCTCGCGGCCACAGCCGTTGTGTTCAGACGCGACGTCGCCGGTGTGGCGTCAGTGTTGCTCGTCCAGCGCAGCGTTTCGGTCAACGCCTACCCCGGGTTGTGGGAGTTCGGACCTTCAGGTGGAGTCGCGGAGAGGCAAGACGCGATTGACCGTTTAAGCCCGAGCGATCTTGCCGCGGCCTTGGCCGCCGAAGTGGAAGAAGAACTCGGATTACATGTTCCGCTCCGGCTAATTTCACCGCCGATGGCGCTCCTCGTGGACGGGCACACCTTTAGCGCCGACCTCGTTATGACGCTTGATGCGACATGCCTTCCGTTCGAAGTTTCAAAGGCTCCGCTTAACTGGGAGAATGATGGCGCCCGCTGGATCACACTTGATGATCTGCGAGGAGTCGCCGATCCATCGGTCCTTTCGCCCCCGACCCGCGTGCTGCTGGCCTCTCTCTCGCCATGATGCCCACCGCCCCGCTGTGCCGCAGCCAAGAAGCCAGACAGGGCCGACTCGACCCACGACGGCGAATAAAATCAAGCGGTTTCACCAGTCTTTTTGCCTTGACAGAGGCGCACAATTCTTGGCATAATCTGTTAGGATCGTGGTTGGTGGACGGTTGGTTGTCGCTCCCATGCTCCACCTGCAAGCAGCGTTCAAAGGAACGAGCGTTCCCGCGGCACGAGTTCGAAGCCGGTTCCTCACGTACCCCGTTCAAGCGTCCGATAGATCTTCATTGGGGGCCGTCGGTTGGCCTCATTCCGAAAACAGATTTCCGCCACCCTCGTTCACCTTTTGGAGACTCGCTCAATGCATCTTCGCTCACTCCTTTCAATCGCCGCCCTCACCTGTCTGGCCGCCTCGCCCGTGCTCGCGCAAACGGAGACTGCTCTCGACAAGATGAAGAAGGACTCGACCAAGGCCATCGGCGACCTCAAAGGCGCAAAGGACGCGGCAATGAAGGCCGCCCAGCCCGAAGCCGCGAACCCGATGGAAGACTGGAGAAAGTTCAATCAGCCCGGCAAAGAGCACCTGACCCTCCAGAAGAACATGGTCGGCGAATGGAACGCGACGAGCAAGTTCTGGATGGCCCCAAACACCGAAGCCATGTCGTCCTCTGGCACGGCCCGTTTCTCATCCGCCATGGGCGGCCGCTTCGTGATGCAGGAACACTCCGGCGAGATCATGGGCGAAAAATTCAAGGGCTTGGGCTTCTTTGGCTACAACAACGGCGCCAAAACCTTCGAATCCTTCTGGATCGACAACGAAAGCACCCTCATGCTCACGTCTTCCGGCACCCAGCAGGCCGACGGCAGCATCGAGTGGAAGGGCTCCTACACCGATCCCATGTCGGGCGCCATCCGCACCAGCCGTTCGGTCACCCGCTTCCAAGCCGACGGCAGCATGGTCTACGAGATGTACGACAACGGAACCGATGGCACCGAGTTCAAGAGCCTTGAAATCACCTACACCCGCAACGCAGACACCAAAGTCGATGTGAAGGTTGATGCCACCCCCACCACCGTCGCCGATCCTCACGCCCACCCGGCCGGCGACAAGCAGCCCCACTGATAGAAGCTGCATTTCAAAGCAAAGCCCGGGACTTGGGTCCCGGGTTTTTTCATAGAATCCCAAGTGTCGTCCGCGTGAAACCTCTTTCAGTCGCACTTCAGACTCATCTTGCCGCGCCGCTTCACGATCCACGCATGACACTGCGCCCCGAAACGCCCGACGCATCCGGCCAAACTCCGACAGTCGTTGATTCTCACAATTTCGATTCCGATGCTTCGATCGAGGCTCGCGCCCCGGTCAGTTATCGGAGCATTTTGGATGTGCCCACCGGGCTTGAGCCGATCAGGCACCCCCCAAGAGCCCCATCCGTCGTTCCGGAAGATGTCAAAGGCACGCCGACGGAAACCGCTGAAAAAGTAGCGGAAAAAGCCGCTGACAAGACCATAGTGATGCCGGGCACGAGCGCGGATGTCGCGAAGGAAACAGCCGCGATTTCACCCGAAGGCTTACCCGGCGATCCAAAGACCGGTCCCCGAGGCTTGCGGCTTGAACTGATCGTGGCTGTCCTCGGCGTTGCCGCCGTCTCCGTTGGATTGGGCATCTGGTTCAGCCCCGCCGTCGGAGTCGTGATGTTTCTGATCGTCGGCCTGTTTCTGCTCTTCAATCCGGTGTTCGGCGCCACGTTGGGCCGCGCCAAAGAGCGAAAAGAAGTGCTCCTCAGCCACGACCCAAGTCATCCGTCCCGGTTGAACCAATTCGGTGCCGAATCTCTCACAGACGCTCGAATCCCGGAAGCGGCCCAACCAGCGGCAGCGCATACTCCATGAACTTCCGACTCACGTTGTTGTGACCGGAGATGAAATCGGCGGGCATATGCCGCGTCTTGGCCGCGATGGCCGAGAGTTCGACTCGCCGGTATGTGCTGAGGTACGGCTGCCCCTCACCTTTGCCAAGCCACAGATCGCTGCCGCTCCCCTGACGGACAATCGAAACACTGCCATCCTGTTCACCCGCGAGCGCCATCTGCGCTGCGAACCTCCCGCATCGACGGGCCTCCATCGCATCGACCGGGCTTGCATCGGGCCAGCACCGTTGAACGTACCCGAAGGTGTCGGCCCGCACCCGCGGCGGCTTCCCGCCGATCGGTGTGAGTTTCTCCTTGAGCAGGTCACCCAACTGATCGCCCAACGCGCCCGAGCCCGACAATTGCACGTTGCCGTGAGAATCGACCTG
>Ga0105049_10001060_pt1 | contig 32008 bp, 31 predicted proteins | sample MAT06_FD_78087 | JGI IMG/M metagenome (GOLD analysis project Ga0105049, IMG submission 78087) | Freshwater microbial communities from Lake Fryxell liftoff mats and glacier meltwater in Antarctica - MAT-06 | ecosystem: Environmental > Aquatic > Freshwater > Ice > Liftoff microbial mat | place... | reverse complement strand
GACGGGCATCACCCGAGTACCCGCATGGCCGCGTCACTGCTGCTGACCATGGACCTGCGTGGTCGGCGGGTGTTCGATCTTGGTTGCGGCACCGGTGTGCTCGGCCTGATCGCGCGTCATCGTGGCGCCAGCGCGGTAGGTTTCAGCGACATCGATGACGGTTCGGTGCGTACTACGCGGGAAACGTGTGTACTGAACGGCTATCCCCAGGCGGTGGTGCTGGCGTCGGATCTGTTGGCGGCTGTTCCCGCACAACCGGTCGATGTGCTGGTGGCCAATCTCTACGCCGACCTGCTGCTGTTGGTTGCGGCGGACGAGCGCCTGCACGGGATCCTGCCGCGCGGCACGCTGATCGTTTCCGGGGTGGCGGAAACCAAGCGCCCGATGGTAGCGGCGGCCTTCACCGCCATGGGATTCACCCTGCGTGACGAACGTCACGAGGCGTGGTGGTGCGCCATGCGCCTGGAGCGCTGATCACACCTCGTCCTTGTTCACCGGCCGGCGGCGCCGGCGTTCGCTCTGTGGTTTGGGTGTGACCACCAGGGTGCCGGCCATCATATCGTGCCAGCCGCGCTTCTTCTTGTCCCATGCGACCCACATGAAGCCCAGGCAGAACACCAGGGTCGAGGGAATGTAGCCGAGGTAGCGGATGACGAGTTTGCCAAAGGATGGTTTGCCGAAGGTCTCGGCGTCGACGATGCGCGCGCTGAAAATCATCTTGCCCGGCGTCGATTGTTTGAACTGCCAGAACAACAGCACGACGACGATCGACGCCACCGTGCTGAGGACGTTGTAGGTCAGCTCCGCAGTCGTGTCCTGCTTGATGACTTGGTAGAGCAGAAACATCATCGGCAGGCAGGCGATGCTCAACAGGACGTTGTCGATGATCGAAGCGAGGACCCGTTTCCAGAACCCCATGTAATTGAAATTGTCGTTGCCGATCGTGGTTTCGCGTACGATGTGGCGATCGACGCCGTGGTCGGGTGCGGCATAGGGATTGTCGTTCATTGCAGTTCCTGGTGGGCTTTGCCAACCATGATGCCTGACCGGTCGCATACCAGTGTCAGGCGATGTGCTGTGGCACGGTATCGTGCGGCTCTCTGCGCGGCAGCGATGCGCTCAGTCCGCACACCGTGCTAGAGCAAGTGTCTCGCCTTGATCTCCAGGTACCGGCTGACCAGTCCGGAGGTCAGCTGCGCCGGTGCGACATCAAGCGCCAGGCACCCGTGACGACGCAGGCGTTCGACCAGTTCCTGCCGCCAGCCGATGATCGATGCGGCGGCGCCGGCGCTCCACAACAAATCTGGTTCTTGTCGCAGGCGCTCGCCCAGGTCCTTGGCTTCCGGCAGCAGGTCGTGCAGATCGCGGTCCTGCAGCAGCACCGCCATCGGCAGGTGACGCCCGACCAGGCGACGGCAATGCCGTTCGAGGTGGTCGGCGTTGACCTCGTCGAGCACGTGCGTCAGCGCCACCACTAGGCTGCGTTTGCGTTCGTGCGAGGCGAGGTGGAGGAAGGCTTCCTCATGCCGGCTTTCCACGCGTTCAGCGTGCAGGTCATGCAGCGCATGGACCAGGCGCTGCATCTGCCGCGGTCCGCCGGCGGACGGCACGTAACGTTTCACTCCGTCGGCATAGGCCACCAGACCGACCCGATCGCCCTGACGTAGCGCCACCCACGCCAGCATCAGCGCGGCGTCGATCGCGTGGTCGAGCAGGTTCAATCCCCCATGACGCGACACCATCATGCGCCCGGCATCAACCAGCAGCACCAGGCCCTGCGATTGGCTGGTGCGGTAATCGCGCACCGTCAGGTGATCACGCCGCGCGGTGGCCTTCCAATCCATGCGGTTCAGCGAGTCGTTGTTGTGGTAGTCGCGCAGACGTTCGAACTCGGTGTCGCCACCGATACGCGCGGCACGGCGCACGCCGATGAGGGCCAAGCGGTCAGCACGTGCCAGCAGGGCATACTCGCCGAGCTGCTTGAGGTCGGGCTGCACGCGCACCTCTCGTTCCGCGCCCAGCAGCACCTGCCGACGCCACAGTCCCATCGGACTGTTGAGCGCGACATGCACGCCGCCAATGGCGAAACGTCCGCGCTCACTCGCGGTGACCTTCACCTGGATGGTGGCCCGAGCACGTGGCGACAGCTCAAGCTGGAGTGCGTCTTCAGCGACACCAAACGAGCGTGGCAGATCGAGCGCAAGGTGGATGGTGCGGGCGCGGCCGCCCAAATGGTCGATCGCTACGGTGACCTGTTCCGCTCGCCCGCGCGACCACGTCGTGGGAGCGCTGACCTCGGCGCGCAGCAGGCGTCCCAGGCGCAGGGCACGAAAGCCGTCGAGCGCCGCGATCGCCAACACCACCGCATCAAGTGCGAGTAGCGCGGGCAGGTACGACACGTCGATCGCCAGCCCCAGCGACAACAGCGCAGGGACCAAGACCAGCAGCACCAGAAAGCGGGTGGGGTACATTCAGGGACTAGGGGCTAGTGGCTGGGGAGATGCGGCGAGCGGGCGTTGCCCGCGCATCAAGGTCGCTTTGCTCCCGCATCGAGGTCGCTTTGCTCCCGCGGCGAAGCCTCGCAGCGCGGGCAAGGCCCGCTCGACGCGCGCTGCCGTAGGCGCGTTCGCAGCGCGTGGCCGTAGGCCCGCTCGACGCTGCTGCGTAGGTGGCACTAAGTATTCCACGCTCATCCCGCGGTTCCGCGTGGCACGTCGACGCTCTTCAGCAGCTCGCCGAGGATGCCGTCGACCTTCTTGCCTTCGACCTCGGCCTCGGGGCTGAGGATCACGCGGTGGCGTAGCGCCGGGATGGCGACCTCGGCGATGTCGTCGGGGGTGACGAAGGTGCGTCCGGCGGCGAGTGCGGCCGCGCGTCCGGCGGCCAACATCGCGATGCCGGCACGTGGACTGGCACCCAGGAACAGTCCTGGATAACCGCGCGTGCGACGTACCACGCTGCTGATGTAGGTGACGATTGAGGCATCGACGGTCAGGCGTGCGGCGAAGCTTTGCAGCGCGAGTACGCCTTCAGCATTGGTCACTGGCGCGACTTGTTCAGCCAGAATGCGTTCCGGCGAACTGCCAGCGAGGTGCAGGGTGAGGATGCGCTGCTCATCCGCTTCGCCTGGGTAGTCCATCACCAGCTTGAAGAGGAAGCGATCGAGCTGCGCTTCGGGCAGGGCGTAGGTGCCTTCGTTTTCGATCGGGTTCTGCGTCGCCATCACCAGGAACGGCGGCTTCATCGCGTAGTGCCGGCCATCGAGCGTGACTTGGCGTTCCTGCATGACCTCAAGCAGCGCAGCATGGGTCTTGGCCGGCGCGCGGTTGAGTTCGTCAGCGAGCAGGAACTGGCAGAACACCGGGCCTTGGTGGAAAACGAATTTGCGTTCGGCGAGATCGAACACGTGGCTGCCAGTGATGTCAGCCGGCATCAGGTCAGGGGTGAACTGGATGCGGTTGGTCGCCAGCCCCAAGATGCGTGCGATGGCTTTCACCAGCAGCGTCTTGCCCAGGCCTGGGACACTTTCGACCAGCACGTGACCGCTGGCGACGACCGCGTTGAGCACGCCGTCGACCAGATCCTGCTGGCCGACAAAGAGTTTGCCCAGTTCGGCCCGGCAGGCGTTCAGCACGGTGCTGGCCTGGGCCAGTTCGTCAGGAGTCGGTGGAGTCGCGGTGGTCATGGGGAACCTCGGGGGGAAGCGGAAGGAGGGGATGCCGGCGGTCGTGTTTTGCTGACGTTGTCGGCAACGTCAGTGGCGGAGTCAGTGAGCGACAGCAGCCAACGTCGGGCCTCGTCGGCGTCGAGCAGAGCGGGTGGTGGTTTGCGGTGGCGCAGCGCGGCCCGCGCGATGGCGCGCGCGCACCACGCGGCGTAGGCGCCGTCACGCAAGCGTGCGGCCAGCGCCAGCACATGGTGCGAGAAACGATCATGCCGAGTTTCGCTCGGTGCTTCGCGGCGTCCAAGCCAGGCCGCGCCAGCCAACGCGAGCACCACCAGGAACACCACGAAATGCCACGAGATGTACGAGATCGGCGCGCTGGTCAGGACCGCCAGCATGGGATTGGGTGGGCCGCCCTCACCACGGATGCGCAGTGAGCTTACCCAGGTGGTGTGCGGATTATCGCCGTGGAAACCAGTCACCTCATCGACCAGGGCCGTAAGCAGCGCCCGTGCCGCAGGATCGGGCTGGGCCCCATCGAGCAGCGGCAACGCGTCGAGCACCACCACCAAGCGGCTCTCACCGTAGGTGATGGCGAGGGCCCAGGGAACGTCGCTGGTCGCTGCTTCGACGCCACCGGCACCGGTGCTGGCAGAGAGGGTGATCAGCGATTCGACCTCGCGCTCGCTCTTATCATCATCCTTATCATCATCCTTATCATCACCCTTATCATCATCGTCGTCATCGTCACTCGTCGCGGTGGGCTTCACCGTGGTGACGGGCTTGGCCGGTGCACGGTGGTCCGCTTCCACATCTGGTTTGATCGCGGGTGGTGTTTTATCGGGTTGATCCGGCACGGCAGCACCAGCGATGGTCAGCGAGCCGGTGATCCGCATCGCCAGCGGCACCTTGGTCAGTCCTAAACCGGTGATCGCTCCGGGAACCACGGCAGTGCGGCGTTTGAGGGTGAACAGTGGGCAGGTGCCATCATCGGTATCGAGCTGGCGACTGTCGTCTTCTGCGGCCGCACGTTGGTCGAGTCGCTCGGCCAAGGCTTCCAATTGCGCCGCGCCGATGGGCAGACGTTGCGCTTCTGCGCGTGCCTCTGCCGCCCAGCGGCGGCACAACCACGTGGTCAAGGTACCGCCGCGCAGGATCAGCACTGCCTGTCGCCCGTCGCGGTCGTTGAGCCACTTCTTTAGCCACTCACAAGCCTCGTCGTCGGGCACCGAAGCGTAACGCACGACGTGAATCAGCAGTTCGCCATCCGCTTGCAGACGAGGCCCGATGACTTCGGCATCGCGCAGATTGCTGCGGGACTTGAACAGGTCGTGCAACACCGCACAGCCGTTGATGCTCCCGGGATCGCTCACGCCGTAACGCGAATCGAGCGGATCACCGCAGCCTGAGATGAGCACGAGCGCGAGCACCAGCAGGCCGCTGGTTACCTGGGAGCGAGACCGCGGATTCATGTTGGCTGCTCCCGCGCCAATTGCTCATGCAGGCGCATGCGTCCAAGTTCGAGGCTCTGCACCAGGGTCTGGTCGGCCGGCTGATGACCGAACCACGTGCGTTCGAAGGTACTGACCGCATCGCTCAGCAAGGTCGGCAACACGCCGCGTCCAGGATGTGCCTCTGCCCACGCGGCGAGCATGCGCAGGTAACCGCGGTTGGTGGTGCCCTTGCTCACGCGCAGTGCGCCGGCGTGATCGAGTTCCACCAAGTGCAACGCGTAGCTCCAGGCCACCGCCCGGCGCCAGTCACGGGCGGCGATCGCACGGGCCAAGGCGGCTTCAGGATCTTTGACCGATTGCGCATCAGCGAACGGCAACGCGCTGAGATCCGCCACCGCGCGCGCGACTGCGGCGCGACGTACCTCCGCAAGTGGTTCACCACGTTCAGCGGCGAGGTTACGCACCAGTTGCCAAATCAGCCAAGCGGTCGCCGCCACCACGACCGCCACCATCAACCACGAGAACGCGCTGCCGAGGTCGAAGCCGCTGCCGGAGCCGCCACGGTCCGACGGTGACGGCGTGGGCGTGGGCGCCTTGACCTCGATCCGCAGCCAATCGTCGGCGGTGGCATCGTACCACGGTGGCGCGTGTTGACGCAACGCATCACGTGCGGCATCACTCGCTGGCGTGGCATCATTCGCTGGCGTGGCATCACTCTCGCCCGCGGGCAGCGGTGCCACCACCACGAGCAGCAGCAGCAACAGGAAACGCAGGAGTCCGCTCATGCGCTGGGCTCCAAGCGCGCGGCGGCTCGGCGCAGGGCGAGATCAATCTCCCAGCCTTCGCGGCGGGTGCGCAGGTCGATGTAAGACAGGAACCGCACCACCGCCAGGTAGCTCATCACCAGCCACGCGGCGAGGTGGGGAGCAAAGTTCGACCCCGGAAGGTAGGCGTTCATTGCATCGTCGTCACCCATCACGTCGGCATGCATCAGCAATGAGGTGATCATCTGCACCGCGTCGATCATGCACATCAACCCGAGGGCCATCAGTGGGCCGGCGATCAACAGGTGGGTCACCCATTCGCTGCTCCACACCGTGCGCAGGGCGTTGGCCCGCTTCCACGTCGCTCTGACGCTCTGACGTTCGAGCACGCAGACCTCGGCCGCATGTGGCGGGTAAAGAATCAGCAGCAGCGGGAACAGCGCCAACAAGCCACGGTAGAGGCCGAACAACAGCAACGCCCACCAGCGTACGAACGCCTGACGTAGCGCTGCACCGACGCGTGGCTGTTCGTCGAACAACGCGGTGCCCAGGTAGGCGGCGATCGGTGCCGTGGCAAAGGGACCTTCGAGCGCGATCAGCAGCAGGCACGGATACCAGACCCACCAGTCTTCGGCACCGTGACCGCTGAGCAGCCACCAGTTGAGCACCACGAACGGACCACAGCCGATCAGCGCGAGCAGGCCCAGCGCCCAGAAGTGACGGCGCATCACCAGCAACGCGAGGTCGTACAACTCCGGCAAGCGGCGTTCGCGCACGACGATGGTGGTGCGGTCGATGTTCATGACGCGTCATCGTCCAAGCGGATGCTCATGCGCCCCTGCGCCCGGCGACCGAGCACCACCAAATAGAACACCAGCAGCAATGCGCACACCAGCGATACCACACCCTTGGCCGCCCACGGCAGGCCGGAGGGCGAGACGAAGGCTTCGATCGGAGCGGCGGTGGCCACCAGCACTGCTGCGACCGCGATGATCGGCACCGATTCACGCGCCGAGCGCATCAGCGATGCCAGCCGTGGCAGTCCACGTGTCCGCACCAGCCCAAGTCCCAGGCGCAATCCGGCGGCACCACCGAGTGCGATGCCGGTCAGCTCGAACGGACCGTGGGCGGTGACGAACTCGAAGAAGTGGAGTTTGGTCGTGGCATCGACGGTGGTCATGTAGCCGAAGCAAAAACCCAGGAACACGCCATTGGCCGCCAGCCACAGCAGCGAGCCGATGCCCGCGAAGATGCCGCTGGCAAAACATGCCAAGGTGATGCCGACATTGTTGCTGATGTAGAAGCCATACATCATGCCGCCCTGTTCGGCGGAGCGGTGGTTCGGCGCTTCGGCGTACATGTCCTTGAGATCGTCGACCATGCCCTCGCTTAGATAAGCCTGCGCTGACGCGGGATCCGCCCAGCCCAGCAACGCGCTGAGAAAAAATGTGCCGTAGAACGCCAGCAGCGCCGTACGCAGGCAGCCATCGCCATAGAGCCGCCCAGGAACCTCGACCAGGATCTCGTGCGAGATGCGCTGCCAGGAGATGCGCAGACGACGGTAGAATCGCAGGTGCGCGCGCGCCACCAAGTGGTGCAGGTAGCCGACGGTCGCTTCTGGCAGGTGGTAGGCGTCGGCCAAGGCAAGATCCGCGCAGGCTGAACGGTAGAGCGCGGCGAAACGTGCTGGTGGAGGATCACCGCCGACCGTGCGCGCACTACCGCCTGGCGTACGCGACTTGAGCGCGTCCTCGGTCTCGGCCCACGTGCGCTGACGCCGTGCGAGATAACCGGCAGCACGTGATGCGACCTGCAGATCACCGCGTTCCCCCGCCGGTGCAGCAAGGCGTTGGTATACGGCGCACAGCAGCAGATCGGCATCCTTCAGCGGTGGTAAATCTAAACGGGCAGTGAGTGCGAGCGCCAGCGGCTTGGCCATCTCGGCGCGCCGCTGTGGATGCAGCCCGGCACGTCGGGCAACATACCCGACCACCGCGCGCAAGGTCGTGCCGTCGACCACCGACTGGATTTCCGCAGGCAACTCGTGGGCTGCTTGATCCAGTTTGCTGTCCTTGAAGCGCACCGGTCGCGCGTTGCCGCCGCCGTCGGCATAGACCACCAGGGTGCCAGCAGCGAGATCGCCAAGGCGTTGGAAACGCCCAGAAGCAACCATCGCGATCAGTCCGGTGGCGAAGGTCGGAAAGCTGTCGGCGAAACGCAGCACGTTACGCAGGAAGCACGACCCAGCCCCCGCCGGCAGGCCATCGGTGCCGATCACGCGGATGCCGCACATTTTTTTCCCAGGAGTGAAACCTTCCCAGCGCCATTCGATCAGCCCACCGAGCAACCAGTCGACAAAGAAATACAGCAGCAGCCAGATGCCGATGCGGAGTTCGATGTCGAACAGCGCCAAGGGAATGGCCAGCACCACCATGACCGCCACGCGCAGGATGAAATCGACCAGCCAAGCCCAGAACCGGATCATCGGTCCGGCGATGCGGAAGGTGAACGCGATGTGTTCGGGAGTGGCGAACGACGCGCTGGTATCAAGGACGGGCACGCGGACAGGCACGGCGGGAGCATCACCGACGTGCATCCCCAGCGCAAGTCGCCGCAGGCCCGACGGTTCGCCCGGCGAGCCTCTCTAGATTACTCGTTCTTGTTCGGCGGCGCATGCAGTGCTGCCGCATTCGCTGAGGAACGCCGGTGTATGATGAATTCGCTGAGCGCCAGCAGCAGGGTCGAGTTCACGAAGGTCACCGCTACGCAGAGGCTTTTGAAACCGTTCCCTACTCCTTCGGTGTCTGCAAGAACGGTTCCGCCGGTTGTTCGATCACCGTCAGTGAATCGACATCAATCTTGGCCATGTCGCCCATTCCCGGTGCCGGGACCCAGGTGCCGGTGATCGTCACCCACTCATCGACCTTGAGTTCGCCGACGTCGCGACCGCGCAACACCACGAATACCGGCGCGGCATCGGCAGCACAGCAGGTCATGACGTAACGGTAGAGCAGCAGCTTGAGATCCGCGCGATCGATTTCCGGCGGAACCTTGTCGATCTCCTCCTGGGTCGGGATCATCAGTCGTCCGATGGTCTCGATCCGCGTGACGCCGGGATGTTTTTTGGGGAAGTACAACTCCATCAGCGGCAATGGAACGGCGCCTGGGATCGCGGGATCCTTGACGGTGGTCAGTGCCGCGGTGGGTTCTACGGGTGTTGGGCCGTCGATCAGCACTGGCGCTGGCGTCGGCGCGTTAGTGGTGTTCACCGGCGCTGGTGTCGGTTTGGACGTCGGCGTTGATGCGGCGACCGGTTTGTCGTCCGCCGCGTGGCGGCTGGTCAACACGCTCATGGGTGCCGGTTTACTGAAGTCGACGATCTGCTGTGATCCCAGGGTGGTCACGCCCAGGGTCAGGAAGAGGTACAACGGCAACAGATGCACCAGGGTCTGCACCCACTGGTCAGTGCTGTTGCCGTGATCGTGATCGTGGTGGTCGTGATCGTGGTGATCATGAGCGCGGTTGACCAGTGCATCGATCAGCACCAACCCGCCGAACAACGCCGTCGCCGTGATTAACACCCATTGCTGCCACGCCGCGATGTAGCTGGCATACCCGCCGCCGACCAGCAGCACGGCGAGGAAGGCCATCCAGCCGATGCTCTGAACCAGGCGTGCGGGATTCATAGAGCGGCCCGACCGATGCCCATGGCGGTGAGGCCGGCATCAAGCAGGGGCACCAGGGCCAAGACATAGAACAGCACCAACACCGCCATCGCGCCGGCGATGGCGAGGATGAACCACGAGCGGAACACCACGCGGTACATCAGCAGCAGTTTGATGTCGAACATCGGCCCGAAGACCATGAAGGCGAGCAACGCGGGCAACGAGAATTCACTGAACGACGCCGCGACGAAGGCATCCGCCTCGGCGCACAGCGAGAGGATGAAGGCGAGCAGCATCATCGCGAGGGGCGCGAGGATCACGCTCGCAGCGACATCGGAGAAACCCGTACTGCCGAGCCAGGTCTTCATCGCCGCAGCGATGAACACGCCCATGAGGAAGAACGCCGCCATCTCTAGGAAGTGGTCGATGACGTTGGCGGAAAGCTGTCCCATGGTCTGACGGAATGAGCGTCGTGGCTTTGCTGCGACCACTGGCGCAGTGACATCGATCACTACCGCCGCGCCGGGTTTTTTCAGTGCCGCGCCGAGATTGATGAGCGGCGCCGGGTGATCGTGGCAATCGTCGGCGCACGTATCGTCATGCTTATGATCGTGATCGTGATCGTGATGGTGATCATGGCCGTGGCCGTCATCACCCTTGGCCAACGATTCACTGACCTTGGGCAACAGGATGCGGCGCGGATCCATGCGCCAAAGGATGAAGCCCACCGTGATGGCGACGAACAACGCACCGACCGCGCGCAGGATCGGGTAACGCGCATCCTGGAAGGCCAGCCAGGTGGTGAACAACACCGTCGGATTCATGATCGGACCAGCGATCAGGTAGGTCACGGTGTGCGGCAGCGGCAGACCTTTGCGCATCAGGCCACGTGCGACCGCCAGCACGCCGCATTCGCACGCGGGGAAGGCCGGTGACACCAGCGCGGTGACGGGAATGCCGAACAGGCCAAGACGTTTGGCCAGCTTGGGCAGCAGCGTCGACGGCATGAACAACTCGATCAGTCCGGCGAGCAGTGAACCGATCAGGATGTAGGGCACCGCCTCCAGCACGATGGCGATGAAATAAGTGGCGAATGAATCGTGCCACGGCTTCCGTTCCGCGAGCGGCGGGAACAGCACCACCGTCAGGCCGATCAACAGCAGGAACAACGCGCGGTTGACGTAGGAACCGGGGCCGGCGGACGTGGAAGGGAGGTGGTCGACAGCCATGAGGTCGCGCAGGGTGGGCGGTGCGGGAGGGGGGTCAATCGAATGCACCAGGCGGAATGATGCGTGCAGCAGGTTACCGCTGGGTAGGCCCTTCGCTGTGGGGGCGGAACTCAGCCTTGCCGGGCTGCGCCTCGGTAATACAAGGTAATACATGCGCCCTTTCCTCCTTCTGCTGGCCAGCGTCGTCCTCACCACCGGCGTGATCGCCGCTGACACCGCGCCGCTCAAGGTGGTGTGCACCACCACCATCCTAGCCGACCTCGCGCGTCAGGTCGGTGGCGGACGGGTCGAGGTGGTGAGTCTGATGCGCGCGGGTGCTGATCCGCACACCTACCAACCGACTCCCGACGATGTGCGCTTGATCGCGGGCGCGCAGGTGGTGGTGGTGAATGGCATGGGCTACGAAGGGTGGCTCGACCAACTCATTGCCGCCGCTGGTGTCACCCGTGAGCGCGTGGTGGTCGCCTCGACCGGGATCGAGGCAATGACCGCTGGTGCCCATCGTCATGCCGACGGCCACGATCATGGTGGCGACCAGGATCCCCATGCGTGGCACGATGCGAAGAATGGCATGCGTTACGTCGCCAACCTGCGCGACGCCTTCACCGCGGCTGACGCCGCCGGCGCGACTGACTACGCTGCGTGGACCGAACTCTACCAAGCGCAGTTGCGCGTCGTCGACGCGTGGGTGAAGAAGCAGATCGCGACACTGCCGAGCGAACGGCGCGTGCTGGTTACCAGCCACGATGCGATGTCGTACTTCGCTCGTGCGTACGGCCTGGAGGTGGTGCCGGTCGAAGGCATCACCACCGGTCAGGAACCGGATCCCGCATCCTTCGCCAAACTCATCACCCTGCTGCGAACACGTGGTGTCTCGGCGGTGTTCATCGAATCATCGGCGAATCCCAAGGTGGTCGAACGCCTCGGCATCGAGGCCGGCGCGCGCCTGGGCGGCATCTTGTTGACGGACAGCCTCGACCTGCCTGGCCGACTCGGCGACAGCTACCTGGGGATGTTCGCGCACAATGCGCGGACGATTGTTGGCGCGTTGAAGTAGTTCGGCAGGATCGCAAGCCAACCGCGACGTGACTTTAAGGCGCGGTCGCGTTGCTGACCGACAGCGCCCGCCATTGTCCGTCCTGTTGCACCCTGGCCTCAATCCGCGGTTCGCTGCCATCTTTGGTGGTGATCAAGATGTCCTCGATCGTCAGCACCTCACCCGCACGCAGCAGACCGATGTAGAGGTCGAGTCCTTCGCGGCGGCCATCCTGCACCGTCACCTCACGCGCGATGGCGAAGCCGAAGTCGGGTAGCCGCGTGGCTTGGATCTCGGCATCAGGAACCTGGACCAGCACGCGGGCGGGATTGGTGAAGTCGATGAAGTCCTCATCACCCTGGTTGCTGACGATCAGCGCGTAGTGGCGGTTGCCGAGCGGTTCCAGGCGCGCGAGCACCTGTGCCGGACGTACGTTTGACGTAGCGGCCGCAGCGACCTGGGCGAGCGACAGCGAATGTGTCACTTCATTTCCCGGCAGGCGGAACAACAGCACACCGGCACAGTGGCGGGGCGCGAGCCGACGCAGATCAGCGAGACGTCGGCTCAACCCGGTTGGCGTCGTGCAGGCGAAAGCCAGCACCTGCCCAGTGGTGAGTTGATGGTTGCCGATCTTGGTGGCTTTGGGCATGCGCACGATCAGCACGTTTTCTTCACCACGCAGCACGCGTTCGGCGACACCGCCGGCGTTCAATACCTGCTCGGGAGACAACGGGATCGCGGGACGCACCAAGGTACCGGAGGAATCGTAGAGGCTGCATTGTTCATAGGTGCCCAGGCCGATGCGATACGGGCGACCGATGGCCTCCATCTTTTTCACCACCCGTTCAAGATCATCGCCGCCGACGAGCGGCGTCTGTCCCGTGAGGTCGATCGGCAGGTAGGCGTTGTAGAACTGCGGCACGATCGCATCGACACTCTCCATCAGCACCGGCAGATCGCGGCTGTGCGCCCAGTCGAGCAGCATGGTGACCGACAGGTGGGTGCCTTCGGGCAAAGCCGCACGCAGCGTACGCAGGACTTCGGCATAGGCCGCGAGGCGTCTGGTCGGCACGTCGCAATCGATCTGGATACCGATGGTCGCCGCGTTGCGGTTGCGCGTCCAGCCGTCGACGACCAACGGGATCAGGCGCGCAGCGATGCTCGCATCCATCTGTTTGGCGATGGCGGAATCGATGCGCACCACCAGGTGTTGGCGTCGTCCAGGAATTGGCGCTGAGGGTCGGCCCTGTGGTTCCCACAACCACTCATCGCGCCACGGCTGGATCATGCCACAGAGCGAGAACACTTCGCTGCCACCCAGCAGATCGAGCGCCTGGCGTTCGGCAGTGCTGAGCGTGCGGTTGACGCCCCAATCCCAGTAATCGAGCGGAAAGCCGGCAGGTGGTGGTGGTGGTGCGTTTGCTGGCGCCGCGGCGGGCCAAGTTCCCGCCAAACTGACCGCGAACACGATGGCGACCAGCAGAGCGATGATGCCGGTCAATCGCCGGGTAGCCGGCGAGGCGTGTGTCGTATCAAGCGTGTCGTCATCCATGTCGGTGGTCATGGCAACGTCTGCCGCAGGCTCACGTGACCTGCTGGAGCGGATCACCGTAGCCGAGCACCACCAGCGTACAGGACTCCATTACTTTCAATCCGCGCGCGCGCGCGGCGCTGGTCAGCGGCTCGCCATCAGCACCAGGATTCAGCCACAACACCTGTGGCGCACAGGCCACGATCTGGTCAAGCATCGCCAATCCGGCAGTGGGATTCACGTACATGCAGACGATGTCGGGTCGGCCAGGCAACGTGGCAAGATCACGGAACACCGGCAACCCCGCGATCATCCCACCAGCCGGATGCACCGGCCACACGGTGTATCCACGTTGCACATAACGCAGCACGGCTTGATGACTGTAACGTTCCGGCTTGTTGGAAGCTCCGACGATGGCGACGCTGGACATGGCAACTCTCTACAGGTGCGTATGAAGAAAACGCTCTCGGTCCTTGCCCACCAAGCAGGCGGTCACGAGCATCCCCGCCTGCCAAGGACGGCAAGCATGATGGAGTACACGGATGTCGGATCGTTCACCGGATGAACCACTGATTCCCTTTTTAACCACCTTTGGCACCGACGCGGAGTTTCCCGCGCGTTCCCGGCTTTTCTGCGATCAACGCCTGATTGGGGCGTTGCCAGCAGATCTGCGTGGACGTTGCGAATGGATGGGTACCGGAGGTGGCCTGTTGCTGGCGGTCGCCTGCGGTGCCGCAGCGGTGGAAACGCCGCGTGGCGGCACCGTGGTGGTGGCTTTGCCAGCGACGGCGTTCAAGGACCCCTTGCTGATGGCCGCGGCGGCACTCGCGGTGCGCATGCATCTGACCTCGCTGATGCTGGCGGTGGTCGGCACTGATCCGAGCGTAGTGGCGCCGCTGCTGGATCTGGGCTGGCGGCGTGAAGGAGCAGGACCGCTGGTGCGATTCTGTCCTCCACTTGAAGCCGCGTCATTGCCGCCCACGACTGATCTGCGGCGCGAATGGCCGCCAGTGAATCTGCGCACGTTGCTACCTGGTGCGTTGCCGCCGTGGCCGGTGGATGTCACCAGTTTGCCGCCCGCGGCGGCGAGCGACTGGTTGGCCTGGTTGTCGGCCCGCGAACCGGATCTGGTGGTGGCGAATCTTGCCGCCGGTTGGCGTGACCAGGTGCCTGGGCCAGCGGTGTTGTGTGCGCTCGCACAACTGGCGGGTGAAGGTCGGCGGGTGTGCTGGCGTCTGCCATCGGGCATCGACTTGAAGGCGTGGCTCGACGCGCTGCAGCAGATCGGTCGCCGTGGGCTCGGGCTCAAATTACTGATGAATGCCAATGATTTGCCGCCCAGACCGCACCTGGCGCCGTTGGTTGGCTGGTGGGTCCTGGTGCCGGCCGACACTCGCGAGGCTGCAGCGATGCTGACGTATGCGCTGTCGAGCGAGGACCCGGTGCTGATTGGTCTACCGCCGACCATCCCGCTGGTCTTGCCGCCATGGCCTGATCAGCAGGCCTATCACCCAGGACACGGACGCTGGTTGGTCCATGGCGGCGTGGCGACGCTGGTGTGCGACCATCGGACCTTGGCGCTGGCCGGCGCTGCAGCGGTGTTGCTCAGTGCCGGTGGTCTACGCGTCGGTGTCCTGCTGTGCACCAGCGTCCTGCCGTTGCCGGTCGGCGATCTCGACCTGGCGGGTCCTGGGCCGTTGGTGGCGTGTGGCAGCGACCTGGGCATCGCCCTGGCCTCAGCGATGACGGATCGCGATGTGCATGTGGACATCGCCACCGACATCGGTTCGGCGGCGGCGATCGCCGCGGCGGTGCGCAAAGCGCTCAGCCGCTGACGGCAACGGCAGCGCCTGCCGGCGTCAGGGTGTGACAGCCGGCCAGTGCTCTGCCTGATTTTCCAGCCACACGGCGATCAGTTCAGCGGCGCTACGTGCGGCTTGCTGCAAGGCGGTGGCTTCGTCTGCCAGACCGCCGCTGTAGCCGGTGCCGGTCCAGGTGCTGTTGGCGTTGCCCTGACGCGAGGTGAACAGCGACTGCCCACGACACGAAATGGTCCAGCGGTTGGCGATGCCGCGCGCGTCACGCCCGCTGGAGGTGATGATTTCCTCATCGATGTGCAGTTCGATTTTGGCTGAACCGCTGGGGCTGACCTGCCAGCCGAGTTTGCGTTCGATCGCGGATGCGACCTCGTCCTGCAAGTAACCCTGCACGCGCACCAGTCGGCCGTGGTTGACGCTGATCACCACGCGCAGCGGTTCACCCAACGGTTTGACTCCGGCCGCGCGGTAGGAACACGACGACAGGACGAGGGATAGCGCGGCAATCACCAGCAGGCTGCACCCGGTGGCGATCGTTCGCGAGCGCGACGCGCACGTCGCACGTCGCACGTCGCACGCGTTCATGGCGCCGGTGCCGGCGGCAATGGTTGTGGTGCGCCCAATTCGCCGGCGGTCGGCAGTGGCAGTTCCGCCAATTCGAGGGCGGCAGCGCGTCCGCTCATCGAACCGCTGTCGCGCCGGATGACTTCGCGGTAGTAGTAGCGCGCGGATTGGATCCATGGCCGGTCGACCTCGGCCTTGGGTGCGGCCAGCCAAGCGATTCCGAGTTGTTTACGCTGGGCGTACCAGCGCGCGACCTGCAGGTCACGGTCCTGGTGCCAGGCGCGGATGCGCGTGCGGTAGGCTTCGACCACCCGAATGCGGTCCTTGTCACCGTCAGCTTCGATTTCCGCCTGGTCGACGATGGCGGCGGCGCTGATCAGTGAACCGACGTCGTAATGTTCGCCGCGGTAGGACACCATGTAGCTCAGCGCCCGGTCAGTGAGCGCGCTGAAGATCAGTGGATGGGTGGGATAGTTCTCGCAGAAGCGCTCGTATTCACGGCGCGCAAGGAACAGGTCATCACGGTCCCCGCTGCGCAGCAGCGAACGCGCCAGGCCAAGTGCTGCGCGCGGTGCGATCTGCACGCGGTCACCATGCAGCACCATGAAGTGGAACAGGCGGTTGATCTCACCCATGGAGGAATTGCCGTCGAGGCTGATGACGTCGCGCGGATCTTCCGCCAGGAGGTCGATGGAGGCGGTGAAGTTCTGTTCGCGTTCTGCCGCATCCATCGCGGCCATCATCACCGCCGGCATGTTGCCGTAATCGGGAAAATAATACCACAGCCGGTACAGCGCATTGTACAGGCCGGAGATGCTACCGCGTTTGGCCAAGGCCCGGACCTGGAGCGCCACCAGTTCACCAGCACTGCGTGAATAGGGCACGGCATTGAAGCCGTCCTCGGCCAGCCATTGTGCGCGGCGCGACGGTGACGGACTGACGAACCACCATTGGGGCGACAACCAACGGGTGGCACTTTCCAGCGACTGCTCAGCGCCGGTGTCGAGGATGGCCTGGGTCTGACGGACGTATTCCTCACCCAGGGCTTCGGCTTCGGCGCTCACCAGCACCTGGCTGCGCGCCAGGCGGTAGTTGGCAGCTTCTTCCTGGATGCGCGTGACGTAACGCGACTCGATCTCGCTGTCGTCGACATCGGCTGCGGGATTGCGTTGAGCGGTGTCGACTGCGTGCACGCCGACGCTCAGCAGCAGCAGGCACAGGAGATGATACAAACGACCTGGGAGCACTAGCATGGGCGGCAGTGTGGAGGGGAGTCGCAGGGCGCAACGCCTCCCGTCGGCCGATCCTCGGCAGATGTGGGGAATCGCCACGCCCTGGGACCGATGGACAACCTAGTAATGAGCCGGCCCTGGCATGCAACTGGCGTTGGAGCAGCAGCCTGGAGCGGATCGCGGGGGCGGGTACCAGCACTGCGTGCTTGGAACGCCATGTGCGTTCAACCACGTAGGAGCGGACCATGGTCACGGATCCCCGTTTGAACCTGCTGGCGCGGCTGTTGGACGTCGCGGCGCTCAAGGCGCAGGTCCACGCCGGCAATATCGCCAATCAGAACACGCCAGGGTACAAGGCTCGCGCGGTGTCCTTCGATGCGGTGTTCCAGGATGCGCTGGAAAGCGGCGGTCTCACTGCCGCCAGCCGGATTGAACCCACGATCTACGAACCGCGCAACACCATGGAGCAACCGGACGGCAACGACGTATCGATGGGTCGCGAGATCATCGAATCAGCCAAGAACCAGACCATGTACAACGCCTACTTGGCGATGGTGAAGGGCAAGATGCGCCTGCTCACTGTCGCCGCCGGCCAGGCACCCTGAGGTAGACCATGCCAGAATTGAGCCTTTTCCGTGGTGTGGATGCCAGTGCTTCGGCGCTGAGCGCCGAGCAGCTGCGCATGACCGTGGCGGCGGAGAATCTCGCCCATGCGGGGGACACCGCCAAACTCGCCAACGGCCTGCCGTACGCCCGTCAACGCGTGCGTTTCGAGGCGGTGCTTGATAGCCAAGGCGACGCCACCGGCCGGGTGAAGGCCGAGGTGGTCAGCAGTCCGCGCTACCTGCAACGCTACGATCCGAGCCATCCCGACGCCGATCCGGCCACCGGCATGGTCAAGGAACCCGATATCGATCCGGTGCTCGAACTCACCGATCTGTTGGTGGCGAGCAAGGCCTACGAGGCCAATGCCAACGCTGCTCGTGGTCTTTTGCGTATGCATGAGAACGCTCTGCGCTTGTCCGAGTGATGAACTTCCCAGGGTAGACTGATCACATGGGCACTCCGCTTGATCCTTTACGCAGCCTCTACGGCCAAGGCATCACGCCGGCCAACCCCGCTGGTAACCAGCCGCCGGGAGCGGAGGCGCCGAAGACCGCCGACGGCAAATCGTTCGGTGACGTGTTGCAAGATTTCGTGCAGCAGGTCGACCAGACCCAGCACCAGTACGACCAGGCGATCGACGCGGTCCAACGCGGCGAAACCGACAACCTGCACCGCGTGATGTTGGCCCAGGGCCAAGCGCAGTTGTCGCTGAAACTCGCAGCCGAAGTGCGGAATAAATTGGTTGAGGCGTACAAGGAAGTGATGCGGACGCAGTTCTAGCGGCGCCGTTTGACGGATGGTTCGATGTCCGATGTCCGATGTCCGATGTCCGATGTCCGATGTCCGATGTCCGATGTCCGATGTCTGGTGGGTCCCACGTCGATCGGCGTGAGGTAGACTAACCACGCCGAGTCCTCGGCGATGTCAGCCCTGCCGTGACATCGGACATCGGACATCGGACATCAGACATCAGACATCGGACATTCCCCGTTGGTACGCCGTGCGCTTTGAGACCTCTTGCGAGGCTCCCATGTCGAAAATCTGGCAACAACTGCGCGCGATCTGGGGACGTTTGGAAGTGTCCCAGCGGGCCACCATCGTGCTGGTGCTGATCGGTGCCACCGCAGCAGCGGTTGGACTGAGCTATGCCGCCAGCCGCCCGGACTACCGCATGCTGGTGAGCGACCTCGGCAAGGGCCAGGTGGCGGAGATCGTCGCGTATCTCGACACCACCAACGTCGCCTACCAGCTCGCCGACCGCGACAGCACCATCCTGGTGCCGGGCAAAGATCTCTACCGCCTGCGCAATGAACTGGCCGAACGCGAACTGCTCAGTGATGGCTCCAAGGGCTTCGAGATCCTCTCCAAGGGCAACATGTGGGACTCGACCTTCACCGAGCACAAGACCTACGACCGTGCCGTTGCGGGTGAACTCGAACGCAGCTTCCGCGAACTCTCCGGCGTGCGTTCGGCGCGCGTGCTGATCGATCGGCCGCAGCCGAGTCCGTTCGTCGGTGATGATTCGGCTAAACCAAAGGCGTCGATCAAACTCGACATGGCGAGTGGTAAACGCCTGACCGATCGCCAGGTCGCCGGCGTGCTGCGCCTGACTGCCGGTGCTATCGCCGGGCTGCAACCCGAGCGTGTCGAGATCATGGACAACAACGGCTTGCTCACCCCATCGGCGCCGGACAGCAGCGCGATGATGGCCCAGACCACGCTCGAAGCGGAGTCGGCGCGTGACACCTATCTGACGCGCAAGGCGCAGGAACAACTCGACGCCGTGCTCGGCGCCGGCGGCAGCATGGTCAAGGTCGCGACCAAACTCGACTTCACTAAACGCACCTCCGCCACCAGCGATCCGACCAAGTCGGTGCTGCTGAAGGAGAACACCACCACCAGCGACGAGAAGACGCCGATCCAACCTGCCGGCGGAGTAGCGGGTACCCAGCCGAACGTCGAAGGCGCGCCTGCCGCTAGCGCTGGTGCACCGCAGATTGGCAGCCGGACCAGCGAGGAGACCAAGAACGAATACGTCGTCGGCAAGAGCACCACCACGCAGGAGGACGAGATCGGTCGCGTGACCGCCATGAGCGTCAGCATCCTGCTCGACTTCAAGACCACCCAGGTGCCGAAGAAGGACGAGAAGGGCCAGCCGACCAAGGACATGGAAGAAAGCCGCGTCGAATACACCGAGGTGGAGAAACAGCGCTTCCGCGACCTGGTGCTCAACGCCATCGGCTACAACGCGGCCAAAGGCATGCAGCTCAAGGCTGAAGCGGCTGACAAGGTCGAGGCCCGCTTCAGTGCGACGGTGCAGAGCATGGAGCTCTACCGCGAGCCCATCGCCACGGTGGCGCAGGCCGGTGTGACCATTCCTGGTCTGCCCGGCGGCATCGCTGATTGGATCGGTTACGGCCTTGCCGGATTGGTGGCGATCGTGCTGCTGTTGATCGCCCGCGGCCAGCTCAAGCGCAGCCACCAAGCGTGGATGCAGGCGGAAGCCAAGGCCCGCCAGGATGACGATGAGCGCAAGGCCACGGTGAAGACGGCAGTCGGCAAGGTCGACGAAGGCAAGGCCGATGATGATAATCGTGCCCGGCGCACGGAGCTAAAGGATCAGATCAAGAAGCGGGTCATGGAAGATCCCACCAGTGCCGCCCAAATCGTCCGTAAATGGCTCTACGAGAGCTGAAGGGTAACGCCGTGCCGGACGATAAGAGCGACATCAAGGACAAGGGCCTGGCCGGTCGCCGCAAAGCGGCGGCCTTTCTGCTCTCGCTCGACAGTGAGACCGCTGCTGCGGTCATGCAGCGTATGAGTGATCGCGATGTGGCGCTGGTGTCGGAAGAGATGACGCGCATGGGCGACCTCACCGGCACCGACATGGAGAAGATGCTCACAGAGTTCAATCAAGCGACTGGTGGTGATCGCGTGGCGGTCGCACCGATGATTCAGGCGATCCTGGAACGCGCGCTGGGCAAGGAAAAGGCCAAGGACCTGCTGGAGAAGATCCGCAAACAGACCCGTGACGCCGAACCATTCCGTTCGCTCATGAGTCTTGACGCCAAACAGGTCGCGTCCCTCCTGCGTGGCGAACATCCGCAGGTGCTGGCAATCGTCATCAGCCATCTGGAAGCGCCGGTGGCGAGCGAACTGCTGAAGGAATACCCAGAAGAACTGCGCTTCGATGTGATCAAACGCATCGCTGCGACCGAGGAGATGCCGCCCGAACTGGTACGCCAGGTCGACGAGATGTTGGAAGTGCGCGCCTATTCGCTCGGTTCACGTCAGTCGGATGGCGGTGGGAATACGCGCTATAAGACCGTGGCGCAGATGCTCAACATCAGCGAACCGAGCGTCAGCAAGGCGATCCTTGACCGCCTCAACCGCGAATCGCCGACCATCGCCAATGAGATCCAGGCGCTGATGTTCGTCTTCGATGACCTCGCCAAGATCGGCGACAAGGACATGCAGAAGGTCCTGGCCGAGATCGACAAGGCCGACCTCGCGCTCGCGCTCAAGGCCGCGCCGCCGGAACTTTCCGAGAAGATCCTGGGCAACCTCTCCGTGCGTGCGCGCGACAACATCAAGGAAGAGATCGAAATGCTCGGGCCGCGGCCGCTCAGCGATGTCGAGGAGGCGCAGAAGCGCATCCTGCAACAGGTCCGCCAGATGGAGGAGAAGGGCGAGATCCGCATCCAACGTGGCACCGGTGAGGTGATGGTATGACCATCCTGCGCTCACGCACCGTCGCCGGACAAGCGGTGTCGCTGGTCAACGCCGGAGTCGATCGCGCGCTGCGCGAATGGCAGCAGCGTGTCGCCGCGGCGCGTGAGGAAGGCCGCAAGGCCGGCATCGCCGAGGCGCAGGTGCGGATCACGGCGGCGGAGAAACGGGCGGCTGACGCTGAACGCGTGGCCAACGAAAAGGAGCAGAAACAGCAGCAGGCGTTCCTCGAACGTTTCGAGCCGGTGCTGACCTCGCTCGCGGGTGCCGCTGGTCGGCTTGATCTGTTGGAAAAACAACTGGTGTCTGAGGCCGAGGCCGAAGCGGTACGCCTGGGACTCGCGATTGCCGCGGCGGTGCTGCGTTGCACCGTCGAACGTGATCCGGCATGGATGGACGCGTTGGTGAAACGCGCGCTGCTTGAGGTTCCGGATCGCCGCCAAGTAGTGGTGCGCATGCATCCGACCGATGCTGAGAACCTGCGTACGCGCATCGCCGTCGTCACCGCGCAGGTGCCCGGCGTTGAACGTCTGGAAATCGCCGCTGATCAGGGTTTGGTGCGTGGCTCCTGTATCCTGCAATCACAAGGCACGCGCCTTGACATCAGCCTTGATGGTTGCTGGAAACGCCTTGCCGATCGCCTGCTCGACAGCGCGCCATCGTCGGACTGTAAGGTGCTGGTGCGTACTGGGGATGAACTGCCACCGTCGGTGCACGATCCGGAGGATGACAAGTGATCACCCTCAATCGCTACCATGATCAACTCGCGACCATCGAACCGATGCAGGCGACCGGCATGGTGTTGCGGGTCGTCGGGCTGACGGTGGTGGCATCCGGTCCGGCGATGCCGGTGGGCGACACCTGCACCGTGGTGGGAGCCGACGGTCGTGAACGCACCGCGATGGTGGTTGGCTTTCGCGAAGGCGAAGTGCTGCTGCAACCGCTGGGTCATCTCGATGGCATCCGTCCTGGGGATCTGGTGATCGCACGTCGGCACGGTTTGCTGATTCCGGTCGGACCGTCGCTGGTCGGGCGCATTATCGATGGCCTTGGCAATCCCATCGATGGGCGCGGGCCGATCGTCGGTCAGTCACGGCGCGGCATTATGGCAGAACCGCCACCGGCGCTCGGACGTCAGCCGATCACGCGCATCATGGAGACCGGCATCAAGTCGGTCGATACGCTCTTCACCCTCGGCAAAGGCCAGCGTCTTGGCATCTTCGCCGGTTCCGGCGTCGGCAAATCGACGCTCCTTGGTGAGATGGCGCGCCACGCCAAGGCCGACGTCAACGTCATCGCGCTGGTCGGTGAACGTGGTCGTGAAGTCGGTGAATTCGTCGACAAGGTCCTGGGCCCCGAAGGCCTTGCACGCAGCGTGGTGATCGTCGCCACCAGCGATCGCCCGGCGGTCGAACGCCTCGCCGCGGCCTATGCGGCGCACACCCTGGCGGAACATTTCCGCGACGGTGGTCTCGATGTGCTGCTGATGATGGATTCGGTGACGCGGTTCTGTCAGGCGCAGCGCGATATCGGCCTAGCCGCTGGCGAACCGCCGGTGACGCGAGGTTTCCCGCCGAGTGCCTTCGCCATCCTGCCGCGTCTGCTCGAACGTGCGGGCACGGGCATGATCGGGTCGATCACCGGGCTTTACACCGTGCTCATCGAAGGCGACGACGAAAACGATCCGGTCGGTGATGCGGCGCGTGCGATCCTGGACGGTCATCTGTTCCTTAGTCGTCGCATGGCCGGTCAGGCGATCTATCCCGCGATTGATCCGTTGTTGTCGGTCAGCCGCCTGCTGGTCGACCTGGCGGACAAACCCCAGTACCGCCTGGCGATGAAGGCGCGCGAATTGTGGAGCGAGTACGAACGCGTGCGCGACCTGGTTGAAGTCGGCGCCTACCGCAAAGGTGCGGACCCGCGTGTCGATCAGGCCATCGCCGTCCATCCACGGTTGCTCGACTTCGTCCGCCAGGACATCGGCCAAGTGATCTCGCGCGCGGATGCGCTCAAGCAGCTCGGCCAGATCATCGGTGAACCCAAATGAGTCAGCGTCCGCGCTTTGCTGCGGTGGTCACCTTGCACGAGACGCAGGAGCGCGAGGCCCGTCGTCGTCTGGGTGACTTGGAACGTCGGCGTCAGGACCTGACCGATCGCATTGGTGCGTTGCTGGCCGACCGCCACAGCGCGGCGGCGACCGTCAATCTGGCGGCGCGTGATCAGCTCACCCGCTATTGGATCCATATCGAAGCGCAGGTCCGCCAGCTGCAGGAAGGCTTCGGTCGGCTGGAGCAGGAAATCAACGCCGCCCGTGCGTTGCTGACGGAGGCGCACCGCAACGTGGCGATCTTCCGCAAACTGCAGGAACGTGATGCCGCCGAGCAAGCCCGTCGCGCCGAGCGTCAGGCAGCGCGGCGCATGGAAGAGTTCGCTGCTCGGCGTTTCCATGAACGTCAGACAGTCGCTGGCAACCTCGACTCTCAGCGTCCCCTTTCAGCGCCCGCTCTAGCGTCCCCACAACATTCTGAGGAGACTCGGCGATGAACGGATTCTTCCGCACCCTGGCCTACGGTCTCGCCGCCATTTGCATCGTCATGCTGGTGGCCGGCCTCACCGCCCTCAGCAGCTTGCGCGCCAGCGGCAAACTCAACGCCAAGGCCTTGCGTCCGTTGGTGCTCACCACCGAGGAGCAGGCGTGGCTCGACAGCATGCGCAATCGGCCGCCCGAGCCGGTGGAGATTCCGGCGTCAGCGCTGAGCAATGAACAGGAATTGCTGGCGCATATCGCCGAGATGGCCGGCGCCGCGCACGCCAATCAACTGATGACCCGCTTGCGTCGCCAGCAGGAGGCGTTCGATGAACGTCAGGTGCACCTCGACCAGCAATGGGCCGATCTGCAACTAGCCAAGGCCGGGCTCGAACGGCTGCAACGCCAAGTCCAGGATCAGGAACGTGTGCTGGGCGACCAGGCCAAGACCCAGGTTGATGAACACGCACGTTGGGCTGCGGCACAGGCCAATGAAGTCCAGCGCATGCAGGTGATGGCGGAGGTCGAGAAGGCGCGCTACCGCGACCAAGCGAAACTCTTCGAGCAGATGAAGGACAACGCCTGGCAGAGTCTGCGCCGTTTCACCCCGCGTGAAATCGCGCGCTACTTGGCGCTGATGGATCCGAAAAAAGCCTCGCGCCTGCTGGTGCTGGCGCAGCAGGATGTGGAGTACCCCACGGTCGCAGTTGCCATCCACCAGGAGATGCTGCGCATCGACCTGGATGCGGCGGGCGGCACGCAGATCCAGCGTCTGGCGACGCTCTACTCGTTCATGCCGGCGGAGCGCATCTTGTCGTACTTGGACAATGCCAGCCCGCAGGAGGTGGCCGACATCCTGGTGGCGATGGAGAGCAACACCCCGCCGAAAAAACGCGCCGAAGTCATGGAAGCCCTGCGCAAACAGGACAGCCGTCGTGAGCAGGACATCCGCACCCTCATAGAACGCGCTCGCAAGCCGGCGCCTGGAGAAGCCACGCAATGATGCTAATTCATCACAGCCACCGCCGCAGTCACGCCATCCGCGTCAAGCGATGCAAAGACGCGGGTGGGCATCCAGTCGAGTTCGAGGTATGCTTGCGGGTGACACCAACAGGTCGCGTCGCTGAGGCGGACGCAGAGGAGGTCAATCATGGCTGAACACGCTGCACCCGCGGCAGCGGCTGCCCCAGCCGCACCAGCGGTCGCGAAATCCACCGGCGGTGGGATGATGGGTCCACTCGCTGCTGGCGTGGTGCTCGTCGCGCTCGGCGTCGGTGTCGGCTGGTACGTCAGTGGCCTGGCCCAGGGGCTGAAGAACGAAGCCACGGCAGAAGTCCATGCGGTCGAGACCAAGAAGGACGCCGCCCATACCGGCATCGCCCATCTGACCGAGGTGTCGATGCCCGACCTGATGAGTAACGTGCGAAATCAGGCCGGCCGTCGTTTTATCAAGGTGTCCTGTTCCTTCTGGCTCGGCCACGAGGAAGCGCTCAAAGCTGGTTTCGGCGGTGGCGGTGGCGGTCACGGTGGCGGCGGTGGTGGGGGCACCGAGGTCAAACGCATCATGCAGATGGCGCTCGAAGAACACCTGCGCAGCTACGACATCGATGAACTCACCGGACCGAACATTTCGCTCCAGCTCAAGAAAGGGTTCAAGGATCGCATCGATAAGACCCTGCGGGAACTCTATCCCGACCTCAAGGCGGACCAGGAACTGGTCCATCGCGTGGTCTTGACCAACCTGCTGGTGCAGTGAGGCCACGTCATGGGTGACGAGATCCTTTCATCCGAAGAACTCGATGCCCTGCTCGCCTCCGTTGAGGAGGTGGGTGCCGGCAAGCGCAAGCGCGAGAAGCGCATCATCGAGTACGACTTCGTCCGTCCGAACAAGTTGTCCGGTGAACAGCTTCGTTCGCTTCAGCGCATGCACGAAGCGATCGCACAGAACATCACCATGATCCTGTCGACCTACCTGCGCGTCAATATCGAGGTGAACATCATTTCGCTGGGCGAGCTGACGTTCGAGGTCTTCCGCAATTCGTTACCGAACCCGACGGTGATCAACGTGTTGTCGCTCGCGCCGATCCAGGAACGCGGCATCGCGACGATGGACATGAAACTCGCGTTCAGCCTGATTGATCGCATGCTGGGTGGGCCGGGCAAACCGCTCGATCGTATTCGAACGCTCACCACCATCGAACAGAGCCTGCTCGACAACGTCATCAAACGCTTCCTCGACCAGTTGGCGCAGGGCTGGAAGGAACTGGTGACCTTCACTCCGGTGGTCGAGGCGCGCGAGATGGATCCGCAGTTTGTGCAGGTCATCCCCAGTTCGGAAATGGTGCTGGTGGCGACCTTCAGCATCACCGCTCCCGGCGAGATCGAACCCGGCGAATTGTGTTTCTGCATCCCCTTCATCAGTCTCGAAGGCATGGTCAGCCAACTTGGCAACCAGTTCCGTTTCGCGGCGATGAAACGCACCCAGAGTGTCGGCCAGCGCAAACACCTCGACCGGGTGGTGAAGCAAACCACCCTCGAAGTGGCGTGTGAACTCGGCACCACCGCCCTCACCATCGGTGAAGTGATTGACCTCAAGGCCGGCGACGTGTTGATGCTTGATCAGGGCCACGACGCGCAACTCGTCGGTCGCGTTGCCGGACTGCAACGCCTGATGGGTCGCCCAGGCATCATCGGACGCAAGGCCGGCTACTTGGTGGAGCGCGTGATTCCCGCCGGAAAAAACCCGCTCGATCGCGATTAACAGCACGCCCACAGTACGTACCGCAGCGCAACGGTAACAAACAGTAGTAAACAGCAGCAAACAGCAGCAGACAGCAGCAGAAAGATCAGCCATGGCAGACGCCCCCACCACGACCGTGCCGCAGGATATCCAACCGGCCGTCTTCCCCGACCTCAGCGGCGCCGGTGGCGGCGCTGTCGGCCAACCCAATCTTGAACTGGTGCGCGATATTCAGGTGACCTTGACGGTCGAACTGGGGCGCACCGACATGATCATCCAAGACATTTTGGAGTTGACCGCCGGCAAGGTCATCGAACTCGACCGCCTGGCCGGCGAACCACTCGACATCTTGGTCAACGGCAAGCTGCTGGCCAAAGGCGAGGTCGTGGTGGTCGACGAGAACTTCGGTGTACGCATCACCTCGATCATTGATGCCAAGACGCGTGAAAACGCCCTGCTGCCCGAGGGCGGGGCGAAGGGCTAAAAGAGGCTTGAAGAACAACTGACACCGCGATGTCCGAAGCGCTCCAGGAGCGTGTCGGAGATTCGGCGTGTCGGCTGGCTGGGTCTCGATTGGCATCTCCGGCGTTGGCGAAACGAACAGATAGCGCTGCTATCGTGGCTCGTTTTGCCGCAGCGGATCTGCCAACCGATCCACGGCGCCATCCTCGCGCCGTATCCTCGACACGCTCTTAGCCTCAACCCTTTGCCCTCCGCTTCCCGGCCGTGCTACGAGCACCGGCTTGCATGTGAATTACCGGGCGACCATACTCCGCCGCACGCCGGAGCGGGAGATCACACGTGGCTACAAAACTAAAATTCCAATACCTCGCTCGCGATGCCTCTGGTCGTGAGATAAAGGGCAACATTGAGGCTGAGACCGAGGCCGAAGCCACTGGGCGCCTGCGCCAACAGCAGTTGTCGATCGTCAAACTCGATCAGATAGGCGGCAAGGGCGGCTGGAGCACCGCCCTGTTCGCTGGCTCGATCTCACGCAAGTGCAGCACCGCTGAGTTGTGCCTCTTCACCCGTCAGCTCGCGACCATGATCGGTGCTGGTATCCCGCTGCTGGAATCCTTCGAAATCCTTGCCGAGCAGAGCCTCGATCAGAACAAGGGTTTCGGCATGGGCCTGCAGGAGTGCGCGGATTTCGTGCGCGGTGGTACCGAGATCAGCGAGGCGATGACCAAGTTCCCGCGCATGTTCCCGGAGATCTACATCAACATGGTGAAGGCCGGTGAGGCCTCGGGTCAGCTCGATATCATTCTCAACCGCTTGGCTGAGTTCCTTGAAGCCAGCGAATCGCTCAAGCGCGAGATCAAGTCGGCGATGACCTACCCGGTGATCTCGTTGGTGCTCATTTTCGGTATCACCGGCTACTTGCTGGTCGGCGTGGTGCCCAAGTTCAAGAGTATGTTCGATGCGTTGAAGGGCGAACTGCCGGCCATCACCCAATACGTACTGGCGGTGTCCAACTGGCTGACCAACAACATCCTGGTGGTGATCGGCATCGCGGTCGCCATCTTCATCGGCTACAAACTGGCGATGCGGACTTACCAGGGCCAGAAGATCCGCGACACCATCTGGTTGAAGCTGCCGGTGTTCGGCCCGCTGTTCCAGAAAGTCGCCATCAGTCGTTTCGCCCGCACCTTCGGCACCTTGTTGTCTTCTGGTGTACCGTTGCTCGGCGCCCTGGAGATTGTTGCCGCCACCGCGGGCAACCGGGTGATCGAAGAGACCCTCATCGAAACTCGCGAAACCGTGCGCAAAGGCGAAAGCATCACCACCCACCTGCAGACCTCGTGGGTCTTCCCGCCGATGGTGGTGAAGATGATCGGCATCGGCGAGAAGTCCGGCGCGCTTGAGACCTTGCTGGCGAAGATCGCTGACTTCTACGACGAACAAGTGCACGCCACGGTGAAAGCCCTTACCAGCCTGATCGAACCGTTCATGCTCATGATCATGGGCGCGGTGGTGGGCATCATCGTGCTCGCCATCTTTTACCCGATTCTCCAGCTCCAGAGCGCTGTGCGCGACTCATAAAGCGCTGTGCGCGACTCATAAAGCGCGGTGCGCGACTCGTAATCCCACGCGGGATGTCAGGTCGAACCACCACCCCGGCAGGTCACTGTCGGGGTGGTGGCGTTAAGGGGTGGCCGTTGGCGTGGCGTTATTCCAAGATTGAATGTCGGCCATGGATCCGCTGACCCCTGTTCGCGATCACTCGCGTCGCCGTACGTCCTTGTTCGGTGATCGGCGCCCGGGTGTACGTCGTGGTGATGTGCGAACCCAGGCGCGCCAGGTCAGTCTGGTCCGCTTGCTGCTCATCACCATGGGCTTCGCCGTGCTGGCGATCATCATCCAGGGACGCCGGCCCGAACTGGTGGAACCGGCGGCGACTTACCTGCGCAGTCTGCTGGTGGTGACGACCGCCGTGGCGGTGCTGTTGTTCGCCACCGTGTGGTTGGCGCGGTGGCGTTGGCAGCTCGCTCTCCATCTGGTGTTCGATCTGGTGTGGATCGGACTGCTGCTGCATTTTAGCGGTGGAGTGTCTTCTCCTGGGGTGGTGTTGTTGTTTGCCGTCGTGCTGGTGGGAACTCTAGTGTTGCCAGGGGTGGCGTTGTTTGTGCTGCCGGCTCTGGCCAGCTTGGTATTAGCGGTCAATGCCAGTTTGTATTTGGCCGGTCATGCGCCGTTCCCGCCAGAGTTCCTCACCCTTAACCAGGCACTGACCCAGACTGATCGTATCTTAGGCGTGCTCGCCACCCAGGTCGGCGCGTTGTTTCTGGTCGATTTGCTCGGGCAGTTGCTGGCGCGACGCCTGCGTGAACAACGCATCTTCACTGGCGAAGTGCTCGATCGTCTTGGTGAAGGCGTGTTGGCGGTCGATCGCGGTGGCGCTGTGGCGTACGCCAATGCCGAGGCCATGCGCCTGCTTAAACTCACCGGTCCGGTGGAGGGCCTTTCAGCATCGGCGTTGCTGACCGATCCGGCGTTGGCTCCAGTGCTTGGCTTGGTGACGGGTGATCGCTGTCCGGCGTTGGAGCGCTTCACGACCGCGCAAGGCCAGCAGTTGGTGCTGCGCGTTACTGAATTGCTCGACCGCCGTGAACAGCCGCTGGGTCGCACGCTTATCATCGCTGATGAGACCCGTCTACGCTTGCTGGAGGACAGCGCTCATCGTGCGGAACATCTTGCCGCTTTGGGTGAGATGGCTGCCGGCATCGCTCACGAGGTGCGCAATCCTCTGACCAGTCTACGCGGGTGTGCGCAGGAGCTGGCAGAGATGGCCAACGAGGCCAAGAACGGCGATGCCGAAAGCCTAGCGCGCATCATGGTCACCGAGGCTGATCGTCTGGCGCGCATCGTCGAAGACTTCCTGGCGTTGTCGCGCCTGCGCGCGCCGGAGCGTTCGCCGATCGAGCTAGAGCCGGTGATCGAAGAACTGCGCACCATGACCACGCAACGACGCGATCTGCCCGATGGACTGGAGTTGACCTTCGTGGCTGAGGACGGTTGTGGCAGCATTCTCGCTGATGGTGGTCAACTGCGGCAGGTGCTCAGTAATCTGATCAACAATGCCATTGATGCGATGCGACAGGTCACCTGTCCGAAGTTGTCGGTGCGGGTGCGCTCAATGGATCGTGACTGTGCGCTGGGCTCACCCAGCGTGGAGATCGCGGTAACCGACAACGGCTGTGGTATCCCGGCAGATCAGCGCGAACGCGTTTTCACGCCGTTCTTCAGCACCAAGGCGCAAGGTACCGGCCTGGGACTGAGCTTGGTCCAGCGCATCGTACGTGAACATGAAGGCTTGCTGTCGCTCACCAGCGAGGTCGGCGCTGGCACCACGGTGACCATCTTGCTGCCGACGCATTCGCACACGCGGGTCTTCAAACGCGCACTTGGTGGCGGCTGATCTCGCACGGCGGCAAGCCCGTTAGCTGCCTCTTAGCCGATGAAATGTTTCGACAAACGCGGGCCTTCTTGGCTCGCGTAGTTGTTGCCGCAGACGCCGTAGAGTCGCGCGCAGGGTTTCTGCAGCGTCTCATAGGCCATGGCGCAGATCGGTTGGCCGTGACGCAGGATGAGGTCGTCCTGGTGTGGGCGCACTTCCAGCACGGCGGGGGCGCCGCGGTGATCGGCGCCGAATACGCCCCAGCCAGGATCGAAGAAGCCGGCGTAGTGCGCGCGGAACTCGCCAGCGGTGGGGTCAAAAGGCACCATCTCACAGGCGAGGTCGGCTGGCACCACCACGCGCTCGCGCGTGGCGAGGATGTAGAAGCGGTCCTGCTCCAGGCAAAGGAAACCGGAATCGGGTTGTTGGAGCGGCGCGAAGAAATGTTTCGGCTCGTGGGCGGCGAGCTTGGTCAGCACCAACGGATGGTGCGTACGCTTGGCGACGAAACCCACCACTGGGCGATCAAGGTCGGCGGTCATGATCAGACGGCCATCGAACAAGGACGAGAGCGGAGACGGCTTGCCCTCCGGTTCCCACAACAATGGCTGACGTTGATGACGCTCAGACAGTTCGCTCTGCGTCAGGATATGGCGATCAGCGAAGAAGATCGCTTGGTTCAGGCTGACGCCGGCCTGCGCCACGACGTTGAAGCTGCGCGGGATCAATTCGAGCCACAGTTCCCCACGATAGCCCGCAGGGATACGGTCGTAGCGTGGACTGCCATCCGCCAACACCCGCGTGGCGAGGTCGACGCGACCGGTGCTGCTTTTGCCGTTGGCATAGGCTTCGATGCCCGGCGGCAGAGCAAGGCGTTCGCGCAGCAGGACGAGGTAGACCTGATCACGTCCCAGGCAAACCGGCGTGCTGAGATCGACCTTCTCCAGCGCTAGGTTACGCACCAAATCACGTACCGACTCGCTGGGCATCGGCAGGACCGAACCGGGCATACGATAGGCTTCGATATCGAGCGTCAGGTCGAGGCTCGCCGGTTGGATCTGGTCAGCCTTGATGCCACCAACAGCAGTGACGTGACCGGCGTTCACCAGCGCGGTGAGGCCATCAATTTCCAAAGTGCCGGAGACGGGGCGAGGAGCAGCGGTAGGCATGGGCGGGATCGTGGGGAAATTGAGCGGTGGTCCAGGGGCGGGATGGCGAGGGTCGCTTCGCTCCCGCGGCGAAGCCTCACAGCGCGGGCCCAGCCCGCGCGCAGCTCGTAGCTCGCAGCTCGTAGCTCGTAGCTCGCAGCTCGCAGCTCGCAGCTCGTAGCTCGTAGCTCGTAGCTCGCAGCTCGCAGCTCGTAGCTCGCAGCTCACCTAGTGCTTTGGCAAAGCGAAAATGCAGGTTGCCAGTTTGAGGGACTACAGGCTACAGGCTACAGACCACAGGATCGTGCTGCGACGTCGTGTGCAAACCGGTGGTCTGTAGCCTGTAGTCCCTCACATCGGAAGCCGGCGTTATTGATCTGACCGAGCACTAGGGTGATCTGGTG
>Ga0105049_10001056_pt1 | contig 32051 bp, 27 predicted proteins | sample MAT06_FD_78087 | JGI IMG/M metagenome (GOLD analysis project Ga0105049, IMG submission 78087) | Freshwater microbial communities from Lake Fryxell liftoff mats and glacier meltwater in Antarctica - MAT-06 | ecosystem: Environmental > Aquatic > Freshwater > Ice > Liftoff microbial mat | place... | reverse complement strand
TGAAATCCTCTAGGATGGTGTTTTGAACTAGATTTTAGTGATCTAAAATTTAATTCAAAGTTGCTTTTATTTGAAGTTCCAAATTTATTTTTCCACCAATTTAATGTTTTTTTTAGGAGAAATGTATCAATCTTATCAGAAAAATTGTCTGTTAATAGCTTAGGAGTTTTTTTACTAAAAATGCAGGTAAATGGTAAAACGTTCCAAGAATCTTTTTGAGAAATATTTGGTAAATAATTTTTGTACCAGTTATTTTCTTCCATGAATAAATTAAAAACATTTTTTCCATATAAATTTTGCAAGGTTGAAATTTCTGTTGCAGTGAAAATATTTTTATCAGGAATTAATAAGTTTTCATCTGAAATTAAATAATTAATGCAGAAGTTTTTTTTACTGTTGAACAAGAATATCTTTTTAAATAATATTAATAATGTTCTGCAAAGCCATAATTTATTTTTCTGCGTAATTATAAAAAAGTCAATATCAGTGTCTTTTTCCCAAATTCCTTTTGATAAGGAGCCACTTAAACTAATACTTTCTACATAAGGAAAACTTGCAATTAGTCTTGCAATATTTTTTATTCTTTTTCTTTTCTTTTCAAAATTATTTTCCCCTATTAAACGATTGTTTATTTGATTTAAATTTTCTTCTAATTGAAAAAAATTTCCGGTTTTATAAATTATAGATTTTGAAACTAAAATATTTAAAGTTTCTTTAATTTCTTTTTTCGTTTTTGTTGCTTGATTAAATTTGTAAATTTCTTCTATTGTAAGTGGAAATGAAAAAATAGAAAAATATATCAAGGGCTCAAAAATATATTTAAATTCTTCTGCTTTAGAAATATTTATTTTTGGTTTTTTTAAAATAATTTCATTTGCTGTGTTTGTCATTTCAAAGGAATTTCTATTTTTACACTTAAACCTAAATTAATCTTCGAGTCAAGATACAATTTTCCATTTAATATATTTATTCTTGAATTAATATTTCCCCAACCATTTCCAAAATTATTACTCAGGTCTTCAACATTCATTCCTACGCCATTATCGTTATAGTCAAAGATTATTTTATCGTTTAGATAATCTAAATTTATTTTCACTGATTTAGCATTGGCGTACTTAATTGTATTTTGCAATAACTCTTGACAAATTCTATACAAATTAACTTCTATCAATGGATTTATTCTATCCTTATTTAAATTTGAATTGTATTCTATATCTAAGTTAGAACCTTTTGAAACTGTATGAATTAAATCGTTTAAAGCAGCACTTAATCCTAACTTAGACAGTGTTCCCGGCATCATAGCATGAGATATATTTCTAATTTCTTGGCATGAATCATCTATTAATTTTAATGTGTTCTCAAAATGCTCTATCTGCTCTTTATCTTCTATATCTAAAGAAGCTACATTTAGCTTAACAGCAGACATCATTTGTCCAACGCCATCGTGTAATTCTTCTGCAATTCTTTTTCTTTCGTCTTCCTGAGCAATTAGCATAGATTTAATTCTGTTCTGTTCAAAAAGTAATCTTTCTTCACTTATTTTTTTCTGTTGCCTTAATCTTCTGAAATTAAAAAACAAAATTAATAATACAATTAAAAACAGGGATAGAATACTAAATGATTGTAGTTTAATTTTATTTTTTCTGAGCTCCAAAGATTTTATTTTATTTTCATTCGCTAAAAATTTATTTTCATTTTCTTTTTTTTCTGTTTGATACTTTGTGCTTAATTCGTTAATTATTTTATTGTTAGTTTCATTTAAAATTGTGTCTTTTAGTAAAGAATATTTTTTTGCAAAAATCAAACTGTTTTTATAATCGCCCAATTTTTCATACAGCAGCCATAGATTTTTGTATACATTTTCTTTTTCAGGTTTTGCGCCAACTTGGTTAGATAATATTTCTGCTTCTTTGTATAATTCTAGTGCTTTTTTATCTAATCCCAGCAATGAATAAACATAACCAACATTTGCAGCAGAAGATGCTAATCCTTTTACATCGCCAATTTTTTTTCTTAAATCATAACCTCTAATTCCAAACTTTAATGCTTCTAAGTATTTTTCTTTTTTTGTTTTAACAGTGGTCATATTGTTTAATGCAACTGCTAATGAATATGGATCATTTTCTTTTTCCAAAATACTTAATGCTTTTTCATAATTTTCTTGAGCCTTGTCAATATTTCCCTCATTTAAATAAATATTAGCCATGTTCGAATATCCTGCTGCAATTCCTGGATTATCTTTTATTTTTTTTCGAATTGCAATTGCTTTTTCATGATATTTTAATGATTCGGCAGGATTGCCAATGTCAAAAAATAATACTCCTAAATTGTTTAATGCAGTTCCAATTCCAAAATCCAATTGCAACTTTTCATAAGTTTGCAAAGCTTGAAGTTGAAATTGAACCGCTTCTTTAAAATTTCCTTGCTCTTGATATACAATTCCTAGTTTTATATAAAGTGCAGCAATCCCTTTTAAATCTTTTAAATCTTTTCTAATCACTAATGATTTATTATACGAATCAATAGCTACATCATAATTTTTTTGATCAGAATAAATTATTCCTAAGTCATTATATGCTTGAGATTCTCCTTTCTTAAATTTTAATTCTGTTGAGAGTTTCAGTGCTTTATTGCCGTATTCGATAGCCTTTTCTTGCGAAACAGTTCTATTGAACCAAGTTAAGTCGTTTAAAATTATTACTTGATTGGTATCTTTAAGACCATTTAAAGAACTTTCAAGCAATTTAATTCTGTCTTGATTAATATTCTTTGAAAAAACTGAAACATGTGCAAAAATCAGTATAAATAAAAACTTTACCTTTATAATTACTGACAAATCGATAGAATTAAAAATTCTTAAAACTTTCGAAAAAAAATTTGCCTTACATTTAATCATTATTCTTAAAATTGACCTCTGAAAATTAACACAATGTATAAAATTAAAATTAATAAAAATACTGAATTTGATGTCGAAAAAAACAACGATAAAAATAATTCATGGTTTGTAAACAAAAATGAAATTAATTTAGATATTTCAGGTGAAAAAAACTTTCATATTTTATTAAACAATAAATCATACAATGCAGAAGTTGTAGATTTTAATATTTGTGATAAAACATTTAAAATTAAAGTCAATGGAAATATATACGATGCTGAATTAAAAGATAAAATGGATTTTTTATTGCAAAGTATGGGTTTAGATACTTTAAACTCAAAAAAGATAAACGAGATAAAAGCTCCAATGCCAGGAATGGTTTTAGATATAAAAGTAAATGAGGGAAGTGTTGTTAAAAAAGGTGATGTGCTTTTAGTTTTGGAGGCAATGAAAATGGAGAATAATTTAAAATCACCGAGTGATGGAATTGTTAAGAAAATAGTAGCCAAAAAAGGTACAGCTGTAGAGAAAAATCAATTGCTAATTTTATTTGAATAGGATGGAAGTTGGTAAAATAAAAAGGCAAGAAAATATTCATATTTTACTGTGGTTGATTAAAGATTTCTGTTGGTCATTAGAAATAAAGTGGCTTGCATTATTCATGATTTTACCAACCTTATCTCTTGCAATAATTATTTTTTGGAATTCAAGGTTAATAATACCAGAAGCATATCATAATTTTGCGGTTTGCTTTTGGATTCTTGCAAATTCTATTTGGATGATAGGTGAATTTTTAATATATGATTTCAGATTATTTGCGGCAATACTTTTTTTTATTGGTTTGTCCACTTTATTATTTTACTACGCAAAGATTTATTTACTCAAGATAAAAAATTAATTATAAAATATGAAAACAGGAGTTGTAATTTTTCCAGGTTCTAATTGTGATCAAGACATGATTTATGTTGTTGGTAAAATTATGGGACAAGAAGTAGTGGAACTTTGGCACAAAGATAATAACTTGCAAAATTGCGACGTAATAATTTTGCCAGGTGGTTTTTCTTTTGGCGATTATTTAAGAAGTGGAGCCATTGCAAGGTTTTCTCCTATTATGGAAGAGGTGATAAAATTTGCAAATAGCGGTGGAATTGTTTTTGGTGTTTGCAATGGATTTCAAGTTTTATGTGAATCACAGTTATTACCAGGAGCACTTTTAAAAAATGAAAGCAATAAATTTATTTGTGAAAATGTTTATATAAAATCACAAACGTCTAACACAATACTTACAAATTTAGTTGAAGATGACAAGGCTTTAAAAATTCCTATTGCACACGGAGAAGGTAGATTTTATTGCGATAATGAAACTTTGAAAACTTTGAATGATGGTTCGCAAATACTATTCCGTTATTGCAACAAAGATGCAGAAATTAATGAGTTATCTAATCCAAATGGTTCTTTAGAAAATATTGCAGGCATTTGTAACTCAAACAAAAATGTTTTTGGAATGATGCCACATCCCGAAAGAGCTGCTGATAAAGAACTTTTTAATACAGACGGAAAGTCATTATTTGCTTCGTTATACAGCAAAGTTTTGGTATAAAAATTCCACTAAAAAATTTAAATGAAATATTATATTATTTCGGGTGAAGCATCTGGAGATTTGCATGCTTCCAATTTAATTAAAGAAATAAAGAAACTTGATGCTGAGGCCGATTTTAGAGCTTGGGGAGGAGACTTAGTTGCTAATGAGGGTGCATTTCTTGTTACACATTATAGGCATATTGCTTTTATGGGGTTTTGGGAAGTAATACAAAACATCAGAAAAATATTGAAGTATATAGATTACTGTAAAAAAGATATTTCGGCGTATAAACCTCATCTACTAATTTTAGTTGATTATCCAGGATTTAATTTACGTATTGCAAAATTTGCTAAGGAAAATAATCATAAAATAATGTATTATATTTCTCCACAAATTTGGGCTTGGAAATCTTCGAGAGTAGAAACAATAAAAAAGTACATTGATAAAATTGTTGTTATCCTTCCTTTTGAAAAGGAATTTTACAAAAAATTTGGTGTGGAGGTAGAATATGTAGGACATCCATTGCTTGATGCTATTGCAGAATTTAATAAAAACCCTGTTAGCACTTATGTCGTTAATAAACCAATTTTAGCATTATTACCCGGAAGTCGAATTCAAGAAATTGAAAGTATCTTGCCCGAAATGTTAAAAGCTGCAATTCAAAAACGTGAATTTGAAATTATTGTTTCTTGTGCTCCATCTGTACCTTTGGAAGTGTATAATAAAATTATTGGAGACAACAAAGTAAAGCTTTGGCAAAATAAAACTTATTCTTTATTGCAAATATCAAATTGTGCTTTGGTAACTTCAGGCACTGCAACTTTGGAATCTGCATTATTTAAGGTTCCATTGGTTGTTTGTTACAAAGGTGGAAGATTATCTTATTTGATAGCAAAATCGTTGGTAAAGTTGAAATATATTTCATTAGTGAACTTAATAATGGATAGATTAATAGTAGAAGAATTGATTCAAGAAAATTGCAATAGCAATGAAATTCTTTCTGCACTAAATAAGATTAATGAAACTGAAAATAGAAATAAAATGTTGGCAGACTTTGATTCATTAATAAAAAAACTTGGTGATAGCGGTGCATCCGCTAATGCTGCTAAAATTGCAGTTGATTTTGCACGAAAGAAAATTTTATTTTAAAATAATATGTCAAAAGGACTATTCCTTTTTTTAATTCTACTTTTTAATTTTGCTTTTGCTGAAAATATTTATGTAAATGTTTTTAATGAAAAGAAGTTACTTATTCTGGAAGTTCAACCTTTAAATATACATTATAAAATATTTATTGATAACGATACAATTGAGCCTCAAAACAATGGTACAATATATCAGTTAGTTGCTGATGATGATTCAATACAATTTACAAGTAATCAAGGATTTTTAAAAAAGGCTAAAAAAATAAAAATATATAACGCCGTTGGATGTACGTTTAAGATAAAAAGTACCCAACCAATAATAGAAAGCGATATATACGAGGGTAATCTTGAATTTTCTAATTTTTATTGTTTTCTAAAATTTATTAATAGTATAGAACTCGAAGATTATATTGCAGGAGTCGTAGAAGCCGAAGCTGGGCAAAGGTTGCCATTAGAATACTACAAAGTACAAAGTATAATATGTAGAACGTATATTTTGGGTCATTTAAGAAGGCATGAATTAGAAGATTTTAATGTGTGCGACAGAGAACATTGCCAGGTTTATAAAGGTAAAAGCATGGCAAATACAGACATACAAAAAGGTGCTTTGCAAACCAGAAATGTTGTGCTTATGGACAATAATTTAAATTTAATTACATGTGCATTTCACTCAAATTGTGGTGGAGAAACATGCAATGCCGAAGATGTTTGGAACCGACCTTCATTTGGTTTAAAAGCTTTAAAAGATACTTTTTGCCTAAAGCAACGAAGTGCAAAATGGGAAAAAGTAATTTCTAAAAATGAATGGAAAAAATATATTCTTAAAAAGAATCCTAAATTGGATTCATTAGACTTGCCGGCAAAATTTTCTTTTATTCAGTTGGAAAGAAAAACCATGTATCAAGATGCAGCAATAAAAATTCCATTAAAGGAAATTCGTTTAGATTGGGGATTTAAATCAACATTTTTTTCTTTTGAGGAAAAGGATAATAATTTATTTTTTTCAGGGAAAGGCTTTGGTCATGGAATTGGACTTTGCCAAGAAGGCGCAATTAATATGGCAAAATCAGGATTCTCAATGAATGATATACTTCACTATTATTATAAAGAAGTAACAATTTTAGAATTGGGGAAAGTAAATTTTTTTAGAGAAGAGTGAGTTTATTTATCCAATATTTTTTTAATATCTGGTCTAAAGTAATTTTTACCTTTTAATACTTTACCGTCTTCTCGATAAATTGGTTTTCCGTTTTCATCCAGCTTACTCATATTAGAGTTTTGAATTTCATCAAAAATTTCTTGAATTTTATCTTGTAATCCATGCCTAAGAATTGTGCCAAAAGCTATATATAATACATCACCTAATGCATCCGCAATTTCAACTAAATTTCCATTTTTACAGGCGTCAAAATATTCTTCATTCTCTTCTTTTAGTAAATCAAATCTTAACTTACTTTCTACTTCTGAAATCAATGTTGGAGTATGATTGTTCCCAATGTTAAATGTAGTATGAAATTCTGCTACTTTATCTATACTATCTTTCATAAATATTTTATTGAATTAATCTTTTTAATTCGTTGTAAATTTTCTCTACCGGCAATCCCATTACGTTAAAATATGAGCCTTCTAATCTTTCTATTGCCATTAGTCCAATCCAGTCCTGAGCACCATAAGCACCTGCCTTATCAAGTGGTTGGTATTTTTGAATGTAATATTCAATTTCGTTCTCATCCAATTCTTTAAATTTTACTTTTGTTTCGTCAAAAAATGAATAAGAAATACTTTTCTTTAAAATTGTTACACCTGTATAAACGGTATGCCACTTTCCTGATAACTTTTTTAGCATTGTTTTGGCTTCTTCTTGGTTAAGCGGTTTATTTAATACTTCATTGTTTAACCAAACTATTGTATCTGCAGTTATTATAATTTCGTTTTCGTTAATTTCACCACTAAATGCATCAGACTTTTTTTTTGAGAGATACACAGGAATTTCTTCCGCTTTTAAATGTGCTGGAAAACTTTCATCAGTAGGTTTAACTCTTACTGTAAAAGGAATGTCAAGATTTAATAAAAGTTCTTTTCGTCGGGGAGAACCACTTGCAAGTATAATTTTATAATTTGAAAAACTTATCGGATGCTGCACAAAAATTTATTTTTTAGTTTTTGTACTTCCTGGATATTGTTTTAATGCTTCCTGCAAACAGTCCATCGCATTTTTTAAATCTTCTAAATTTAAAACATAAGCAATTCTCACTTCATCCTCGCCCGCTCCAGGAGTTGAGTAGAATCCACTTGCAGGTGCTAACATAACGGTTTGGTTGTTAAAATTAAAACTTTCTAATAACCACTGGCAAAATTTGTCGGTATTGTCAACAGGCAAACTTGCTATGCAATAAAATGCACCCGAAGGCTTTGGACAAAAAACACCATTCATTTTGTTTAATCTATCTACAAGGTAATCTCTGCGAGAAACGTACTCGTTTTTTACGTTAATGAAATATTCTTTTGGTGTATCAATTGCTGCCTCTGCGGCATACTGCCCAAATGTTGGAGGACTTAATCTTGCTTGTGCAAATTTTAATGCACCCATCATCACTTCTTTATTTTTACTAATTAAAGCTCCTACCCTTGCACCACAGGCACTGTATCTTTTAGAAATAGAATCCAACAAAACCGTGTTTTGTTCAATTCCTTTTAAATGCATAACAGAAATATATTCTTTTCCATCGTAACAAAACTCTCGATAAACTTCATCAGAAAAAAGATACAAATCGTATTTTAAAACAAGGGTTTTTAATGACTCTAATTCTTGTTTAGAATATAAATATCCGGTGGGGTTTCCCGGATTACAAATCATTATGGCTTTTGTTTTTGGTGTAATTTGTTTTTCAAATTCTTCTATTACTGGAAGTGCAAATCCAGTTTCAATAAAAGAACGAACAGGTTTTACAATTACTCCAGCTTGTTTAGAAAATCCATTGTAGTTTGCATAAAACGGCTCAGGAATAAGAACCTCATCACCTTCGTTTAAACAAGTCATCATTGCAATTTCAATTGCCTCGGAACCGCCTGTTGTAATCATTATTTCTTCGTAAGTAACGTTTATTCCAAACTTACTGTAATAGGTTGCTAGTTTTCTTCTGTAACTTTCTATTCCTGCACTGTGGCTATATTCAACAATTTTATACGGAAAGTTTTTTATGGCGTTTAACATTATCTCAGGCGTTTCAATATCAGGCTGACCAATGTTTAAATGATATATTTTTATACCTTCTTTTTTTGCTTTTTCGGCAAACGGAACCAACTTACGTATTGGTGATGCTGGCATTGTAATAGCTTTCTCTGAAATCTTTGGCATTATTTAAATATTAATTATAGTGTAAATATAGTTTATGTTTTGATAAGAATGCAATAGTTTCATTCAAAAATAATGTTGTTTTTTGTGTTTTATATCAAGCAATAACTTACAAATGAAAATCAATTCTTTTTTGATTTTAAAATTGAATAAAACAAGCACTGAAGTTAAAGAGTTTATTCATAAGAAAATGGTTTTAATAGATGGCATTCCTGCTATTCAAAAACAGAAAATCACCTACAAAAATGCAATTGATTTCAACAATATTCAGCTTCAATTAAAAACTGGTTTATTTTATTTTGCTTATAACAAGCCTAGAGGAATTGAAAGTACAATGAATAAAAACATTGAAAATAATTTGTATGAAGCAACTGGTATTAAAGCAAAGTTTTTTCCGGTTGGTCGCTTAGATAAGGACTCGGAAGGATTAATGATACTCTCTAATAGTGGAGAATTTTATAATAAAATTATTTCGCCAATTGAAAAAGTAGAAAAGGAATATTTAGTAACGGTTAATAAAGTTTTGACTGAAGAGTTTATTTTGCAATTAAAGTCTGGTGTTGTAATAATGGGAAAAAAAACTAAGGAGTGTGCAGTAGAAATTATAGATGAATTTACTTTTAGAATAGTATTAATAGAAGGTAAAAATAGGCAGATAAGAAGAATGTGTTATAAAATTGGCCTTGATGTTTTAAAACTTAAAAGAATTAGAATTGGTAAGTTAATTCTTTGCAATTTGAGTTTTGGAGAATTATTAAAAATTGAAAAGTCTGATATTTAGACATATAAAATAACTCTAATATTAAAGTATCTTCTATAAAAAGAACTTATCATACGTTGTAAAAAGAAACTATCATACGTTGTAATAAGAAATTATCTTACGTTGTAAAAAGAAACTATCTTACGTTGTAAAAAGATAATATCTTACGATGTAAAAAGATAATATCTTACGTTGTAAAAAGATAATTTGTATATTTGTGCTGAATAAAATACAAATTTATAATTGTATGGTACTAAAATCAGAAATAGAAAAAGCGTTTAAACTTCAGCAAACTAATATAAGTTGGGTTGTTGACAGTAAAATAAATCAAAGAACATACTTCCCTAGAATACAGTTCAAGAACTCTCATATAGAAGTTATATCAGGGATACGAAGATGTGGCAAAAGCACCTTAATGAAGCAAGTTATGCTCAAGTACAAAAAGGACTCTATCTTCTTTAACTTTGAAGATCCAAGAGTACATGACTTTGAGATAAATGATTTTCAAAAACTAGATGAAGTAATAGGTTCTTCAGTTAAAGTGTATTTTTTTGATGAAATACAAAATGTAAAATCATGGGAAATATATGTTAGGCAATTACACGATTTAGGTAAAAAGATTTATATCACAGGTTCTAATGCTTCGCTGCTTAGCAAAGAGCTTGGAACTAGACTTACTGGAAGGCATCTCAGGCATGAACTCTTTCCATTCTCATATATAGAATACATAAATTTTAAAAAAATAAAAAATTCAATAACCTCTTTTAATAGATATACAAACGAAGGAGGATTTCCTGAATTCTTAAAAAGTAATAATATAGAAATCCTTCAAAATTTATTAAAAGATGTTGTATTAAGAGATATTGCAATAAGGCATGGAGTTAAAAATACTAAAACTCTGATGGATATAACTTTGTTTTTGTTATCGAATATAGGCAAGGAGTTTTCATTTAATAATATAAGAAATGCTTTTAACGTTGGCTCTGCAAGTTCTGTATCAGAATATTTATCGTGGTTAGAAGATGCTTATGTTTTGTTTTATCTGCCAAAATTTAGTTGGTCCGCAAAAAATAGTGCAGTAAATCCACGCAAAGTATATGCAATAGACAATGGTTTGATAAATGCAAATACATTAAGCTTTAGTGAGGACAAAGGACGCCTTCTAGAAAATATTGTGTTTTTATTTTTGCGTCAAAAACAATATCAGCTTTACTATTTTAGAGAAAAAAAAGAATGCGATTTTGTGGTTTTTGAAAAAGGGAAATGTAAAATGTTGATACAAGTTTGCGAAGAGGTGCACAATGAAAATATAGAAAGAGAAGTAAACGGATTGTTAGCTGCAATGGACTTTTTTAAATTGAAATTGGGTTTTATACTTACAAAAAATCAAAGTGATGTTTTAAAGTATGAAAAAAATACAATTAATCTAATACCAGTATTTGAATTTATAACTAATCCTAAAAATTAACTTATTTTACTCCAAATAGATTTGCCCTGCATATTCTTTGTTAATTGAATTTGAATAGGAATATGTTGTGGCAGATACAATTGTGGGTCTTCTTCTAAAATTAAATTTGCTTCGTTGCGGGCAAGCATAACAATTTGTCCATCTTTTGCTAAATCAGAAATTTTTAAATCTACAACTCCGCTTTGTCTTGTTCCTGCAATATCTCCAGAACCACGAAGTTTCATATCTACTTCTGCAATTTCAAAACCATCATTTGTTCTTACCAAAGTTTCAATCCTTTTTTTGCCTTCTGCGCTAAGTTTAAAGCCTGTCATTAAAATACAATAAGATTGCTCAGCTCCTCTGCCAACTCTTCCTCGTAATTGGTGCAATTGCGAAAGTCCAAATCTTTCGGCACTCTCTATAATCATAACGCTTGCATTAGGAACGTTTACGCCAACTTCAATAACTGTGGTAGCAACTAATATTTGTGATTTTCCACTTGCAAACTCTTGCATTTCAAAATCCTTATCTTTTGGTTTCATTTTGCCATGCACAATACTCACTTGATATTGTGGCCTTGGAAATGCTCTAACAATACTCTCGTAACCGTCCATTAAATCTTTGTAATCAGAATTTTCCGACTCTTGAATTAAAGGATACACAATATATATTTGTAGTCCTAATCTAATTTGTTCAGCAATAAAACCAAAAACTTGCAAACGAGAAGAGTCGTAACGATGAGAGGTCAAAATTGGTTTTCTATCTTTAGGAAGTTCGTCAATAATGGAAGTATCTAAATCACCATAAAATGTCATTGCTAACGTTCTGGGTATTGGCGTTGCTGTCATAACTAGAATATGTGGATGAAGAATATTTTTTTTCCACAATTTACTTCTTTGTTCAACTCCAAAACGATGTTGTTCGTCAATAACAACTAATCCTAAATTTTTAAATACAACCTTTTCCTCAATTAGTGCATGTGTTCCAATAATTATATCTAAATCTCCATTTACTAAATTTTCAAGCATTATTTTTCTTTCACTTTGCTTAGAGCTTCCTGTAAGTAAAGCTATACTCATATTCATATTTTTTAGAAGTTCTTTAAACGTTTGCAAATGTTGTTGAGCTAAAATTTCAGTGGGAGCCATCAAACAACTTTGAAAATTATTGTCTTTTGCAATTAACATACACATTAAAGCAACTAATGTTTTTCCACTTCCCACATCACCTTGCAAAAGTCTGTTCATTTGTTTACTACTTCCCATGTCAAAACGAATTTCTTTAATTACCTTTTTTTGAGCATTTGTAAGTTCAAACGGAAGGTGATTAGTATAAAATTCATTAAAGAATTCTCCAACTTTTGAAAAAGTAAATCCTTGTGTATTTATTTTTCTAAATAATTTTGATTGAAGTATTTTTAGTTGGATAAAAAATAATTCTTCAAATTTTAATCTAAATTCTGCTTTTTGTTTTTGTTCTAAATTCTGAGGAAAGTGTATTAATTGATATGCCTCTTTTAGCGATATAAAACGATGCTTTTGAATAAGTGATAATGGAAAAGTATCAATAACACTAAATTGAGGATGTTCAAGTAAATTTTTAATTACTTTAGAAATTCCTTTACTATCTAGTCCTCTCAGTTTCATTTTTTCGGAACTGTTATACATTGGCTCAAACTTGGACAAATGAATTTGTTCTGTTGCATTTATTGAATCTAGTTCGGGATGAGAAATTTGCATGCTTTTATTAAATAGACTTGGTCTTCCAAAAACAATAACTTGCTCATGTAATTTAATTGAAGAAGAAATCCATTTAATTCCTTTAAACCATAATAGTTCTAGTGCTCCCGTATCGTCTTTTAGCGTAGCCACCATTCTTTTTCCATGTTCTTTTCCAATCATTTCAATAGAAATAATTGAACCTTTAATCTGCACAAAATTTTCATCGCCTTGAATTTCAGAAATCTTATGAAATTTAGTTTTATCAATATATCTATAGGGGAAATTGGTGAGCAAATCGCCAAAAGAAAAAATAGAAAGTTCTTTTTTTAATGTATCGGCTTTTTGCGGTCCAATACCTTTGAGGTATTCTATTGGAGTATCTAAGAAAGTTGAATTCAAAATTATTTAGATAAAAAATCTCTAACTAATTTTTCGGCCTCGGGTAAGGAATGTTCTAAATCTACATTTACAAGTGCAACATCAAATTCTTTTTCATAAGCCATTTCATGTTTTGCCTTTTGAATTCTAATTGCAATTTTTTCGTTGCTATCGGTTTGCCTAGAACGTAATCTTTTTTCTAGTTCTTTAACAGAAGGTGCTTTAACAAAAACAGCTAATGCTTTTTCATTAAAAAGTTTTTTTAAATTTAAACCACCTACTACATCCACATCAAAAATTACAGTTTTATTCATGGCCCAAATTCTTTCAATTTCCGACTTTAATGTTCCATAAAAATTATCGGTATAAACTTCTTCGTATTCTAAAAATAAATCCTTATTTATCGCACTTTTAAACCCTTCGACTCCCAAAAAATAATAATCTTTTTTATCAACTTCATTTATCCTTCTTTTGCGACTGCAAGCAGAAACAGAAAAACATAATTCAGGAAAAGTGCTAAGTAAATGATGTACAATTGTTGTTTTTCCGGCTCCAGAAGGTGCCGAAAATATAATAGCTTTGTTCATGTAACAAAATTAGTTATTCAAAACAATTTCTTTATTAATTGAACTTTTAATTTTCAATATTTTAAAGTTAATTATAAAATATTATTTAGTTGTTCTTTTATTTTCTCTAGTTCATCTTTCATTAATACAACAATTTTTTGAATAGGTGCATTGTTAGCTTTTGATCCTATTGTATTAATTTCTCTTCCAATTTCTTGCGAAATAAATGCTAGTTTACGCCCAGTAGATGCTTCGTTCATATTTTCTAAAAAGAAATTACAGTGAGTTTTTAACCTTGTTTTTTCTTCAGTAATATCTAACTTTTCTATATAGTAAATTAATTCTTGTTCAAATCTGTTTTCATCTATTTTTTCGGAACCAATAATTTCAGAAAGATTATTTTTAATTCTATTTTTAATATTTATTGTTCTTTCTGCATCTAATAATTCTATTTGGTTTAATAAATTTAAAATTAAATTTATTCTATCTCCAATTTCATTTTCTAATGTCTTGCCCTCTGTTAATCTAAATGTATCAATTTCAATAATTGCCTTAGTAAGTAGTTGTTCTAAAAAGTTCCATTCATCTTGCTCCAAAATAATTTTATCGTTTTTAAAAATATCAGGCATTTTTAAAATTTGAGGCAATAAGTTATTACTACTTTCATTTATCTCATGGCTTAAATTTTTTAATTCTTGATGGTATGCAAGTGCTAATTCTTTGTTTATTATTCCTTGTTTAGAATCTGAACTTTCTTCGTTGTAAATTGCTAATTCTACTTTTCCTCTTTCTAATTTTTTTGAAAGTAAATTTCTAATTTCAATTTCTTTTTCTCTAAATGCTGGAGCTATTCTGCAAAACAAATCTAAGCCTTTGCTATTGAGTGATTTTATTTCTATAATAATTTTTTTGTCCTTAAAAGCTTCTACAGATCTGCCAAAGCCAGTCATTGATTTTAATGCCATATTATTCTATTTCCAGTATGTAAATTTTTTTTGCTTCTAAATTCCAATCTCCCACCAAGTTAAAAGTACTTTGAGTAGTTACATCCTTGCTGTTCTTGGCACTTCCTACAATTTCTAAATATCTTGATGAATCAATTGTTTTCTTTTCTTTTGTTGGGTTCATAATCACTAAAACTTTTTTGTTTTCAAAAATTCTAGCAAAAACATAAACACCTTTTTCTGGCACAAACTGAACTAATTTCCCTTTAGTTATGGGCAATGAATTTTTTCTATAATTCCCTAAATTTGAAATGTAAGAAAAAACCTCATTTTCCAATCTTGTTCTGCCTTCATTTGTAAATTTGTTTTGCTTGTCATTTGCCCATCCGCCAGAAAAGTCTTCTCTTACTTTTCCATCGGGGTTTGCATAATTTTTCATCAAAATTTCTGTGCCATAATACATAATCGGAATGCCTCTTGTGGTTAGTAAAAAACCCATTGCCATTTTTAGTAAATCAACATCTTCGTTAAGCATAGAAAAAATTCTACTAATATCATGGTTGTCTAAAAATATTGCATTTGCAGAGGCATTAGGGTATAAATAGTCTTGAGCTAGAACATAATATAATCTGGAAACTCCTTCAGTCCAACCAAAATCTTTAGTTAAGGCGTCAATTAATGCATTATTAAGCATAAAATCTGTAATTCCTGGAGGATTGTTTATACCAGAACTTTTTGCTTTTTGTGCAAAATAACTTTGTATTGGAACGCTGTGATCCCAAATTTCACCAAATACTCCAATGCTTGGATACTCGTTGTAAACAGCTTTTAGCCATTCGGTCATAAAATCTTCGTCGGGATAGGCATAGGTATCAATTCTAAAACCATCTAATGAAGCATTCTCTACCCACCAAATGCAATTTTGAATGAAAAACTTTTTAAGATATGGATCCTTCTGATTAAAATCTGGCATGTGTTTGTCGAACCAAGCATCCGAAAATATTTTTTTATCAACCTCTGCTGCATGAGAATCCATAACTGTTGCAGCACGGTAACTAGTTCTTGTAAACGATTTCCATTTGTGTAACCAATTTTCGAAAGGTAAATCTTTTATCATATAGTGCATATTTCCGCAATGATTTGGGATTATGTCCATAATTAACTTTAAATTATTTTGATGCAAAGTTTGAGATAGTTTTATATAATCTTCGTTACTCCCAAACCGTGGGTCAATTTTGTAGTGATCTGTTATTGCATAACCATGATAAGATTCTTTAGGTTGATTATTTTCTTGAACAGGATTTACCCAAACAGCGGTGGCTCCAATACTTTTTATATAATCTACATGGTTAATAATTCCTTGAATATCGCCGCCATGACGAAGAAACATTGAATCTCTATTAAGTGTTGTTTGTTCCATGTCTTTAACCACATCGTTTAAAGTATTTCCGTTAGAAAATCTATCAGGAAAAACCAAATAAACAAAATCTGATTGGTCAACTCCTTTTGGAATTTGATTTTTGATTCGAGCCTTTAGCTCATAGTTAAGTTTTATTTTCTTTTTAGTGCTTGGATTAACTATTTCAAAATTAAAAATGCCAGCGTTGCAATTGTTTGCGATTAATAAATCTACAAAAAGATAATTTTTACTGTCTCCTCCTTTTGTATTTATAATTTTTATAAATTTTGAATCAGTATAAATAGTTGAAGAATTAATATCATTAGCATGAATCATTAATTGTAATGTGGTGTCTTTCATTCCCACCCACCAAAAAGGTGGATCTACTCTTGTATCTTTATTTTCCTGAGCAATTAAGGTATTCAGAATTAAACTAAAAGTTATTATTAAAATATTTTTTCTCATTGTAAGCTTTGATAATATTTTTTTAAAAATAGAACATTATTTTTGATTGAAAAAATCAGTAAATAAATTCCAATAATGTTCGTTCCATCCGTCTTCAAAATATTTTTTTAATTCAATCGGAAATCCTTCATGAATCATCTTTACTGAGCACGAATTATTATCTCCTTCAAAAATAAGTGTTAGGGAAGAGAAATCTTGGTTACCCCATTTTTCTTCCTCTGCTTTCCAAGTTTGTATAATTAATTTGTCTTTTTCCAGCTCCAAGAATTTGCCAGATATATAACCATCGTAAGCACTCATTCTGCCACCTTTTTTTGCATTTATAATTGCTTCACTATTTGTGATTACAGAATGCAAGTTTTCATCCATATAGGCCAAGTATATCTCTGATGCTGGCACCGAAAAATTTATTGTTTGCTCTATTTTTGTTAACATAACCTTAATTTTAATTTATAAATATAATAGGAATTAGATAATTGGCTGTAAAAATTATCTTTGCAAAAAAAATTATCATGGAATTTAGAATAGAAAAAGATACTATGGGCGAGGTTAATGTTCCTGCTCAAAAATACTGGGGAGCACAAACAGAACGCTCTCGCAACAATTTTAAAATTGGTCCAGAAGCAAGTATGCCAAAAGAAATTATTTATGCTTTTGCTTATTTAAAAAAAGCAGCTGCAATGGCAAATAACGAACTTGGAGTTTTGGCTGAAGACAAAATGAAATTAATTGGGCAAGTGTGTGACGAAATATTAGATAAAAAATTAGATGATGAATTTCCGTTAGTTATTTGGCAAACTGGTTCAGGTACTCAATCAAACATGAATTTAAACGAAGTTATTGCCAATAGAGCACACGTTTTAAAAGGAAATAAATTAGGTGAAGGAACAACCTTTGTTCATCCCAATGATGATGTAAATAAATCGCAGTCGTCAAACGATACTTATCCAACTGCCATGCATATTGCGGCATACAAGCAAGTTGTAGAAATTACAATTCCAGGTATGGAAATGCTTCAAAATGTTCTTTATAAAAAATCTGAGGAATATTCTTCTATTGTAAAGACAGGAAGAACACATTTTATGGATGCCTCGCCGTTAACTCTTGGCCAAGAATTTAGCGGTTATGTTCAACAAATAAAAAATAGTATAAAGGCAATTAAAAATTCTTTAGAATCGGTTAAGGAATTAGCACTTGGCGGAACTGCTGTTGGCACTGGTTTAAATACGCCGAAAGGCTATGATGTTTTGGTAGCAAAAAAAATTGCTGAACTCACAAAATTACCTTTTATCACAGCCGAAAATAAATTTGAAGCACTAGCTGCACACGATGCAATGGTAGAATTAAGCGGTGCTTTAAAAAGAGCAGCAGTGTCTTTAATGAAAATTGCAAACGATATTCGAATGTTATCTTCGGGCCCACGTTGTGGCATTGGCGAACTTATAATTCCTGATAACGAACCGGGTTCTTCTATTATGCCTGGCAAAGTAAATCCAACACAACCAGAGGCATTAACTATGGTTTGTGCCCAAGTAATTGGTAACGATGTGGCGGTTAGTTTTGGTGGTTCTATGGGACATTTTGAATTAAATGTTTTTAAACCCGTTATTGCTTCAAACGTTTTGCAAAGTGCAAGACTAATTGGTGATGCCTGTGTTTCGTTTACCGAAAAATGTGCTGTTGGAATTGAACCTAATAGAGAGGTTATACAACAACATTTAGAAAATTCTTTAATGTTGGTAACAGCATTAAATACTCATATAGGATACGAAAATGCTGCTAAAATTGCTAAGAAAGCTCACAAAGAAAATAAAACTTTGCGTCAAGCTGCTATTGAGTTAAACCTACTTACAAATGAACAATTTGATGAATGGGTTAGACCAGAAAAAATGGTTGGCAGTTTGTAATATTTATTAGTAACTTAATTAAATGAGTTAAAATATTTTTTAAAGATGAAACTCGAAAAAAAATCTCAAGACGTAGCAACCCTCAGTCATTTTTTTGCAAGAATGGTTAAGTACTCTTTGCTTGCATTAGTTTTGGTAATTAGTTCTGTTTTTATAGGAGTATAAGGTTATCATTTTTTCGGAAACCTTAAGTTTTTAGATAGCTTTCACATGGCTTATATGATATTAACAGGAATAGGTTCTGTTGTAGAAATGAAAACCGATGAAGCTAAATTATTTTCTTCTTTTTATACTTTATGCAGTGAAGTTGCTTTTTTAAGCCTAACCGCCGTTTTTTTTGCACCAATAATTCATAGAGTTTTACATATTTTAAATGTTGAGGTTGATGATTAATTTTTTTCATAAAAGAACTTAGTGTGTTGAAGCAAATTAATCAAAAAAAAATCCCCCGATTATCGAGGGATTTTTTTTAATATTCATCTTCGTTAAAAAAGAAATCATCTTTTGATGGATAGTCTGGCCAAACGTCTTCAATTGTTTCATATACTTCGCCTTCGTCTTCCATTTCTTGCAAGTTTTCAATAACCTCCATAGGTGCACCTGATCTCATTGCAAAATCAATTAGTTCATCTTTTGTGGCTGGCCATGGTGCATCTTCTAAATGTGATGCAAGTTCGAGTGTCCAATACATAGTTTTTATTTTTATTTTAAATTATTAGCTCTGCTTTTTTAAAGTCTGCGAAATTATAAAAATATCGTTGTAATGGTCAACTTTTTATCAAATTTTTTTTAATAGTTTTGAAAAGAATTAACTGACTCAAATTCAGACTGCTAATAAATGTTATTTTATAATTTATTATTCTCTATTAGGTTTCCACGGAATTTCTTGGGCATTAAGCTCAACACTCCACTTGCGTGAAAGCACAAATAAATAATCACTTAATCTATTTAGATACTGCAAAATCAGAGGATTTACATCTTCTGTTTCGGTTAAATGAGTAATATTTCTTTCGGCTCGGCGGCAAACACATCTGGCAACATGACAAAAAGAAACAACTTGATTTCCGCCTGGCAAAACAAAAAACTTCATTGGTTCTAAGCTATTTTCCATCTCGTCCATTCTATTTTCTAAAAGTAAAATGTCTTCGGCATAGATAGCTGGAATTTTAATATTCTTTTTTATCGAGTCAACTGCAAGGTGACTTCCAATTGTAAAAAGTCTTTCCTGAATAATTAGTAGTGTTTTTACTTCTGTTAAATTTTTTGCCGAATCTCGCAGAACGCCAAGCCATGAATTTAACTCGTCAACAGTTCCGTAAGATTCAATTTTTATATGATGCTTTGGCACTCTAGTTCCGCCTAAAAGAGAGGTTGTTCCCTCATCACCCGTTTTTGTATATATTTTCATATTTTATCTGTTACACATTTTTTTAAATGAACAATACTCACAATTTTTTTCATTTTCTGTTTTGTAAAATGAAATTTTTTCATCTAACATTTCTTCTATTAACAAACTTATCCACTCTTCTGTTCTTGAATTTAGATAAGAATCGTAAATTATTCCATCACTAAATTTTAAAGGTAAATAGCTACTTTGATAGTTTCGCAAATTAATAATTATTGCATTTGATTGATTGGTGTTTTCAAGGCCAAAAAACAACCAATTGTAAAATAGTAATTGAAATGCTTTGTCTGATTTTTTTTCTCTTAGTTCAAAACCAAATTCATTTAAATTAAGTTCAGCAGAATTTACAGTGCCAGTTTTATAATCGAATATTGAAAGCACATTATCTGTTTTGCTTATTCTATCTGCTTTGCCAAGAAATTTTATTTTTGTTTGTGAAATTTCTCTTTCAACTTCTTTTTTTATTTCAATACCTACAATCAATTCATTATTTTTATTTTTTATACGTTTAGCTTCTACTTTTAAATATGATTTTATTTGTGTAAAAGCATATCTAATTAATAATAAATTTGCTCCTGAATTTGGATTTTTTGTTGAAACATTTTCATTAAATAATTCATTAAACGATTCAACTAAAATGGCGTTTAATCTAATTTCGTCAGGAATATCTTTGTCAGAGATAATTTTGCCTAAGTAGGGCAAATAAATTTTCTCAAAAACAAGATGAATTAGATTTCCAAGATCTGAGGCATTAAGGCTATCTTCTGGTTCTTCTTCTTCTTTTAGTGAAGCAACATATAAATAATAAAATCTTAGAGGACAATTTCTGTAATGATTTAAAATAGTTGCAGAAATGCCTCGTGTGGGAAGTTTTTCTTTAAGTTTTGCAAGAATATCTGGAGATTTATTTATTCCATTTTCGTCGTTTAATATATTTTGCTTTTTAATGGTAGGAAAAATTAATTCGCTACTAATTGTTACATTTTTTAGTTGTTTAGACAATTCAATTTTAAGCTGAGTTATATATCTCGACGGTTCGCCACTTCCCATTTCATCTGTTTCTGTATTGTAAACTAAAAAAATATTTTCTGCTCTTTGTAGCAATCTATAAAAGTGATATGCATATATAGATTCTTTATCGTCTTGTGATTGCCAATTAAAATTATTTCTAACGTCAACAGGAACAAAAGATTGATAAAATCCTGATGGCGGAATTAAACCTTCGTTGCAAGAAAGTAAAATTATGTTCTTAAAATCTAATGTTCTTGTTTCTAGCAATCCCATTATTTGAAGACCTTCTAATGGTTCACCAACAAAATCTATTTTTTTGTTTCGGCATAATGTTTTAAAAAAGTGCCTAAAAAATTTATTAGAAATTTCTAATCCTTCTTCTTTAAATTTTTGTAAGATAGATTTCGTTTCAATAAAAATAGTTTTAAAAATTAATAATGCCTCAGTTTCAATTGAGCTTATGTTTGTATGATTTTCAGAGATTGCCAAAAATTTATAAATTATTTCTAAAACAAAATCACAAAGTTCAAAACTATCTTTTATTTGCAAAGGGAAAATTAATTTTTCTAGAGACTCTAAGTCAGTTTCATTTGCACCAAAAAACAACAACGCTTTTTTGTTGTCAAAGAATTTTTCAGGAATATAATTTGAATTAGTTCTTTTGTTTTTTGGAAAATAAATACTCTGTTTCGATAGTAATAAATTTATTAAAGGATGGTGAAATATTTTATTTAAATCTTTGTAATAAAATAGTTGATTAGATTTTGAGTGATTCTCATCAAACTGATATACTTTTAAATATAAATCAATTAATTGTCTGCATTGACTAAGTTCTATGGGATAACCCATAGTTACATTAACCTTGTTTAATTCTTTTGGAAGTGAATTTAAAACTGGAATTAGTAAATTTTCATCAGCTAAAACTATTGCACTATTTTTTAATTCTAAATTTAATTCACCATTTTCATTTTTATTGTTTTTCAATAAATCATTAATGATATTTCCTGCAATTTTTGCTTGTAGAGTATTTTGTGCAGCTCCTAATATTTTTATTTTTTTTTCAGTCTTTTCCCAATCGTCTGCAATAAATTCAAATTTATTTGATAGTAACGAGCTATTTTTATTTTGTCTCAAAAATTTGCCACTTTCTTGGTTTTCATTCAAATAATATTTATCTACATCCCAAATAAAATTGGCTTTTCCATTTTGAGAATAAAAATCAAATATTTTCTTTTCTGATGGCCACAATGCATTAAAGCCACAAACCCAAATTTTATCTAAGTTTTCTGTGTTTTTAGAATTTATGTTTTCTGCTAAATTTCTATAAGCTAGGCCTTGATATGCATTTTTTTCTTTTAATAAACTTGAAATAAATTCTTGATGTAAGAATGGAAGGGCTTTCCAAAATTTTAAATATTTTATTTGATATTCACTGGGAGGATTTCCGTTTGGATTCCATATCTCTATTGCTTTTGTATCGCTAAGTGCAGAAAAAAAAGTTTTGTAATCGCTGAGTTGCAAATCCAACTGATTAAAATCTGATAGTAGGGTATTTGATATGCCTATAAATTCATCAAAATTTAAATCTTTTAGTACTTCTATTTTTTTTGATGCTAAAAATAATTTCAGCACCAAATCTTCTTGTTTTATTATTTTTAATTCAGAAGTTTCTGCAATAAAGTCATCAATCGAAAATATTTTTGGAATTAAAAACGGAGGGATTAAAATAGAGGATAAATGTTCAACAAAAAAAGTTTTTGCTCTCCTTGTAGGGAACAATATTATTATATTATAGTAATCTTTTGGATGTTTCTCTAAAAGTTTGTTGGCAACTAATTTTAAAAAAGGTGTCATTCTTTTTTCACGAATTTATATCCACCTTTTATTGCTCCCCAAACTTGTTTAGAATCTTTGTCAAAGCCTTGATCCCAGCTTTCTAGCATTTTTTGAGTTATTGTAACTTTTGAAGTTGCAAAAGCGGCACCTCTTAAATTGCTCTCGCAATCTTTATCTTTTGTGCTTCCCACATATTTTCCATCGGCTGTTTTTGATAAATAAATAGAACAACCTTTTCTGTCTTCTAAAGAATCTACAGATAAGCTTTGTAAGGGGTTTTCATTTTTCCAATCTCCAGCAAATCTCAATGGATTTTTTAGGGTGTAAACTTGGCTAATTATTAAAGTGTCATTTTCTTTGTAAACATGGTAAACTCTTTGTCTGTAAGGTTTATCTAATGCACCAGCAATGGCTTGTTCAACATACAACCAAACACCATCTTTTTTGTTTTTCCAAATGGGTGCCATGTGCAAATGTATTTCAAAATAATCGCTGTCAGATTCAGATTGAAATTTACTATCAAACGTTCCTGCCATCCATTGTCCTAAAACGGTTACGTCTCTATCATGAACTTTTTCGCCTGCTATTAAAAGTTTAAAACCAATGAATAATACTAGAGTTATTATAAATGTTTTCATAATGAAAATTTGAAGTGCTTAAATTTATTTCGTTGCTTTTTTAGATTGCTTTTTTATTTTTTTTGGAGAGATAATAATTGCGGAAAGTGGCGGCAGTGTTAAGCTTAAAGAAAATGGTTTTCCATGACTTGGATTTTCTATTGCTTTTATTGTTTTGTAATTTTTTACATTACTACCCCAATATTTCTCATCGTCGCTATTATAAATTTCTTCGTAATCTGTATTTTCGGGCACTCCTAAAACATAATTTTCTCTTACCACTGGAGTCATATTTAAAACAACTAAAACAAAATCTTTTTGATTTTCTGCTTTTCTAAAATAAGACACAACACTGTTTTCTGAATCACTAAAATCTAAAAATTCAAAACCTGCTGCCGAAAAAATATTTTCTGTTAGTGCAGGAGTATTTTTATATATTTTATTTAAGTCTTTTAAGCTTTCTTGCAATCCTTTGTGGCTCGAATGTTCAAGTATATGCCAATCTAAACTTTTTTCATGATTCCATTCTGTTCTTTGACCAATTTCTCCACCCATAAAAATTAATTTTATGCCTGGATGTGTATACATGTAAGAATATAACAACCTTAAATTGGCGAACTTCTGCCAATCATCTCCTGGCATTTTTTCTAAAAGACTTTTTTTACCATACACAACCTCGTCGTGAGAAAGTGGCAAACAATAATTTTCGGTAAAAGCGTAATGAATACTAAATGTAATTTGATTTTGATGAAAATTTCTGTGAATAGGTTCTAGTTTAAAATACTCTAATGTGTCATGCATCCAACCCATCATCCATTTCATGCCAAAGCCTAATCCTCCCATACTTGTTGGTTTTGAAACCCCTGGCCAAGCAGTTGATTCTTCGGCAATAGTGTGTGTGTCTGGAAATTGTGAATAAACAGCTTCATTAAATTCTTTTAGAAAAGAAATAGCTTCCAAGTTTTCATTTCCTCCAAATTCATTCGGAATCCATTCTCCTGCTTTTCTAGAATAATCCAAGTAAAGCATAGAAGCCACTGCATCAACTCTTATTGCATCTATATGAAATTTATCTAACCAAAAAATTGCACTACTTATTAAAAAACTTCTTACTTCAAATCTGCCATAATTAAATATGCTACTTTTCCAGTCAGGATGAAATCCTTTTCTTGGGTCGGAGTGTTCATATAAATTTGTTCCATCGTATAAATTTAACGCAAATGTATCTTCAGGAAAATGTGATGGAACCCAATCTAATATTACACCTATGTCTGCTTTGTGAAATGCATTTATTAAAAATGCAAAATCATTAGGACTTCCATATCTAGATGTTGGCGCAAAATATCCTGTTGTTTGATAACCCCACGAGCCATAAAAAGGATGTTCTGTAATTGGCATAAACTCTACATGAGTAAATCCCATTTCCGAAACATAATTCACCAATTTATCAGCCATTTCAATATAAGTCAAAAAGCGATTTCCTTCTTCAGGTACTTTCATCCAGGAGCCAAGATGAACTTCATAAATAGAAAATGCTTTTTGCGAACCTCTTTTATTCATCCACTTCTTATCACTCCATTTAAAATCTAAAGATGAAATAATTGAAGCAGTTTTTGGTGGCGTTTCTTGTGCAATGGAAAAAGGATCAAATTTCTCGTAAGCAATTCCAGTATCTTTGTTTACAATATAGTATTTGTAGGCCATTCCTTTTTTTGCGTTTGGAATAAAAGTCTCCCAAATTCCAGAACCATCCCATCTGGCTTGCATTGGATTTTGCGAATTGTCCCAATAATTATAATCGCAAATAACCGAAACGTAAGAACCGTTAGGAGCCCACACTGCAAAATAACATCCATCTATCCCGTTTACTTTTTCTTGAAATGAACCAAGCTTTTCATATAATTTATAGTGTTTTCCTTGTTTAAAAAGAAAAATATCTAAATCAGTAATCCGAGAGAAATTTAGATTTTCGGTTGCTTTTGCTTTTTTTATTTTTGTTGTTGTGGTTGCCATAATATATTTTCTTGTTGTGTAAAAATAATTTGAAAAATTCAATTGAATTTGCAAATTATAATTTATCCATTTTAGTGAGATTAATTATTTTGTTCCAAAATAAAAAAAATACTTTAATGATGGTAATTATTTTAAGCTCTGAAAGAAATAAAAAAAATTAATTACTGTAATCTTCTGATTCTATTTGTCCTGTAAACGATTTTATTGCTTGGCCTTTTAGCCAAATGTTAGTGTAATTATTTTTATTTTCATTTAAGCTTACTTCTAGCAATCCACCTACAGTATTTATTTCTATTTTATTTTTGTTTGAAATTAAATTTTTGCTCCAACATACTATTGCAACGGCTGTAACACCTGTTCCACAAGAATATGTTTCGTTTTCTACACCTCGTTCGTATGTTCTAACTGAAATTTTATCATTTATAATTTGAACAAAATTTACGTTTATTCCTGCTTTTTTATAAGTGTTGTTGTATCTGATTTTTCTACCTTCTTCAAAAACGTTTAAATTCTCTAAATTATCAACAAATACAATATAATGTGGTGAACCAGTATTTAACTCAAAGTCATCTTTTATACTTTTAATCTCGCTAACATCTTGCATCAAAAGTGATATTTTTTCGTCATCATGAATAATTCCTTTGTGCAAACCATCCACTGCATAAAACTCAGTTTCAGATTTTATTATTGCAAGTTTGTTTGCATAAGAAATAGCACATCTCCCTCCATTACCGCACATACTGCCCTCGTTACCATCCGAATTGTAATATCGCATAAAAAAATCAGCATCTAAAGAGTTTTCAATAAGTATTAGTCCATCCGAACCTATACCAAATCTTCTGTGGCAAAGTTTTTCTACCAATGATTTATTTTTTATTTCAAAAAAATTATTTCGGTTGTCAATCATTATAAAATCATTGCCAGTTCCTTGGTATTTACAAAATGGAATTTTCATTTAGTTGGACTTACTTTTTCCTACAAAGTCTAGAATTGAAATAACTTCTTGTTCTGTATATTTTTCAAATGATTTAAACTCTTGATGATTTTCTAACTTTACGTATTGGCCTTGAAACCTAAGAAATAGAGAATTTCCATAGTTAAAAATTTTTAATGGTTCATCTTCGTTTATACCAAAAATAATCAACTTATTTTTTGCAAGTTTATATCCTTTATAGTTTAATGGCGATTGCCAGTATTCTATAATTAGCTCTTGATTAATATTGTTTTCTTTGATTCCTGCGTTCTTTTTTAACAATGAATCTTTAGTATTTAGTTTGTTTTCTTGTCCAATAATTTTAATTACTTTTTCTTTTTGAGATTTTAATAGTTGATCTTTAAGTACAACAATATTTTCGTCATTTATATTGCTTAAATTTTTATTATTTTCAATTGAATCGGTTATATCATTTGTATTTTCAGAATCAATTAACTCCACGTTATTCTCTCCTTCTAATGCTTGGTTATTGCCTAAATAATTTACTGTTTCGGTTTGCGAAGTATCGTTTTTTGCATTATTATTTTTGTTTTTTGTATAAATTAAACCAAATACTTTCCCAAATAATTTTGCTATAACATTTTGCGAAATATAATTTTCGGAATACACTCTGTCTGAGTAAATTCTTACAACAACTCCTCCTAAAATTAATCCTAGAGACATACCCAAAACAAAGAATATTATTCTTGTCTTTTTTTCGTTCATTTTTATATTTTGTGGAGCAAATCTAATAATTTTTTACACTTAACAGTTCTTAACAGCCCTTTAAATTTATTAAATAATAAATCAAAAGTTTGGAATCAATTTTGCATTTCGATGTCAAAATCTACAAATTTAAACTATGAAAAAACATTTGAGTCTATTTTTTGCAGCAATAATAGGTGGTGTAACCGTTTTTGCTTTGTCTGGTTTAAACACCAACACATTTACTAACAAACCATTTTCGGCAGAAACACCATTGCCAATAAAATTAGTAGCATTGGCTGGAAATACTGCTAATTCGGGTATAGACTTTACAAAAGCTGCAGATTCTACTATTCATGCGGTAGTGCATATCAAGTGTAGCACACCTGCCAAAACAGTTACAACAAGTCCATTTGGAAACGATCCATTTCACAATTTCTTTTTTGGTGGAGGTGGCTTTCAAATGCAAACCCCGCCATCTGCTTCTAGCGGCTCTGGTGTAATAATTTCTGACGATGGTTATATCTGCACAAACAATCACGTTATTGATAAAGCAGAAAAAATTGAAGTTGTATTAAATAACAATAAAACGTATGAAGCAACTGTAATTGGAAAAGATCCATCAACTGATTTGGCTTTATTAAAGATAGAAGAGAAAAATTTAGCGTATATCCATTTTGGAAATTCAGATAACGTAAAAGTAGGAGAGTGGGTTTTAGCTGTTGGTAATCCATTTAATTTAACTTCTACGGTAACTGCAGGAATTATTAGTGCAAAGGGTAGAAATATAAATGCATTGGATCAAAACAATCAGAACAAAGATTTTTATCCGGTGGAATCTTTTCTGCAAACCGACGCAGCGGTAAACCCCGGAAATAGTGGTGGTGCTTTAGTAAACTTAGACGGTGAACTTATTGGAATAAACTCTGCAATTGCATCGGCAACGGGTTATTACACTGGTTATTCTTTTGCAATTCCTGTGAACATTGTAAGAAAAGTTATGAGCGATTTAAAAGACTTTGGAACTGTTCAACGAGCTTTTATTGGTGTAAGTATTAGAGATATTGACAATAAATTAATTGGCGAAAAAAATCTTAAACACTCGCAAGGAGCCTATGTAGCTGGCCTCACAAATAACGGAGCGGCAGAATCTGCAGGAATGAGAGAAGGAGATATTATTTTAAAAATTGCTGGAAATCCAATAAAATCTACTCCCGAATTGCAAGAGCAAATAAGTAGATACAGACCCGGAGATATTATAAACGTTACCGTTGCAAGAGATGGTGCTGAAAAAGATTTGCCTGTTACACTAAGAAATAAGAATGGAGAAACTGGAATAATTAAAAATGTAACTACTGGAAATGTAAATAAATCAAACAGTTTTTTAGGTGCAAGTTTTGAATCGATTAGTCAAAAAGAAATGACTAAATTAAATATCCAAGGAGGCATAAAAGTATTAAAACTTCAGAGCGGAAAGCTTGCGTCATCTGGAATTAAAGAAGGTTTTATAATTACAAGTATAGATAAAAAACCTGTTGAAACAGTAGAAGATTTAATGAATTATATCGAAAGCAAAAGAGGTGGTGTTTTAATTGAAGGCGTTTATGAAAACGGTGTAAGAGGATATTATGGTTTTGGTTTATAATTGATTTGTTTTTTGTTTTGTTTAAAAGGCGGAGCAGTTTTGTTCCGCTTTTTTATTTGCAAATTTCAGCATCTTGCAAATAAGAGAGCAAGTTGCAATATAAATCAAATGTTTTTATAAACTACCTAAATTAATAATACAAGAAAAGTTTAAAATTTTACCTTGCATCATACCAATCTTTTTTCCTACTCAACTTTAAATCTTGCAATACAGAAGCTTTTACATTTAGGTCAATAGAATAACTTTTTCTGGGACCATAAGGAATAAAATTAAAACGTAAATCCCAACAGTGAAGATCTCTAAACACTGTGAAATTTGGTAAAACAAAATCTTTTTGCAAAAAGTCGTAACTTGTCGAACATGTTATTTTCCATTTCTGCGTCAAACTTAAATCTCCGTTTAACGCAATATTTTGAGTAGTTGTAGAAATATATTGTGGTTTATTGTAATTAATATTATAAGAAACAGATAAGCTCCAAGGTAAATTAAAATCTACATATTGATCTCTGTTTCTATTTATTTCTTCAAGTTCTTCGGCTGTTGCATTAGGCGAATCTTTCTTTTGATTTTGAGTATTTTTGCTTCTTAGGGTAAAACTTATATTTAGGCTAGAACTAGTTAGTCTTGCATATTTTCCGGTTTTATTAATTTCAAGATCGTTTGTAAGGTTTCCGGAAGTTGTATTTATTGCATAAGGATTAAAATTTGCATTATAATTTACGTTTAAGTTATTAAACAATATTGTTCTAGCACTAATTGCAATTGGTGATATCTTTAACGAGTCTGCCAAAAAATTATAACCAGAATTTATGCTTAGTCCATCCAATAATGTTACTTTTTTTGCTGGGTTTATTGAATCATTTTTTGATAAATATTTCATTTGTAAATTATTGTTTAATCCAAAATTTACGGTGCTGGATTTTTGTGTAGAAGGGGCACCAAAAGCACTTTGTTCAAAAATAGAATAAGAATTTTGTTTCCCATTTTGTGTGTAATACATCAATTTACCCAAGCTAGGGCTATAAGTGTATGTTGCATTTGGAGTGAGTTGGTGGCGAAAACCTTTTAATCTTCCTTTTTTAATTTGATAAAATCCATATAGAATAGTGTTGAAATTTGCGCCAAAAGACAAGTTATTTGCTCTCTCAAATCCTTTTACGTTTTTTGTAACCAATGAATCATTTTCATTTATCCGCACTACTTCTTTTCTAATAGTTTGCAAATACCAAGATTCTCCATAACTCATATTTGGCGTGAACGTAAAATGTTTTAAAACTCTTAAATTGGTATTTAAAATAGCGGAATGGTTTAAACCGTTTTTCATCACATTGCTTAAATTATTTCTTATCTCATTTACAAATCCAGTGTCGGTGGTAGTAATGTTATTTTTAAAATTTGATGAATAAGAAAGTCTTAAGTCAGAAATAAATTTTGGTTTGCCAATTACAAACTTAGAGCCTAAAGGATTTATTCCCACCATGTTTAACACAACTTGTGGAGCGTTAATGTTCATTTTTTTTGTTTGTGAATTCTGATCTTGTGATGCTTGTGTAGTCAAAGAAAAGGGTGTGCCCAAAAATTGTTTAAAATATGTAATTCTTGAAGCAAAATTATTTTGAACATAATCTGTTAAACTCCTTTGAGCAATGTTATTTATTTTTCCAACCGTAACATCTGCTGTAAACCTGCTATCGGGTCTAGCTTTTGGATCTTGATTATGTACCCAATGAATTCGAGTGTCTCTATTTACTGCATAATTTGGAAACCCTTTTTCGCCTGTTTTTATATTTGCAAAACTAAGTGCTAAATTACCCGAATATTTATAGCGTTTTACGTAATTGGACGCTGCTCTTGCTCTATAACTTCCTCTAGAATAAAAGTCACCGCTCATAGTTAAATCCGTTCTTTCATTTATCCCCCAAAAATATCCCATCTCTTCTAAACCAAATCCTAATCCTTCCGAATTAAAGGGTCTTGGCATTATTATTCCATTTGCTTTTCCTTTTTTGTTAGGAAAAAATCCAAATGGAACTGCTAATGGGGTTGGAATTCCGGCAACAATTAAATCTGCTGGTCCCGTAACAATTTTATCATTCTTAATAACTTTAACTTTATTTAAAGCAAAGTAAAAATGAGGATCTTCTTGGTCGCATGTTGTATATTTTCCCTTTCGCATATAAATATTATCCATGCTGTCTTTTTTTACAACATCACCAATTAAAAAACCTTCGTCTTGCCTTGTTGTAACGTCAATAATTTTCCCTTTTTTAGATTTGTAATTATAAAGCATTTGTTTTGCTTTAAACTCTTGTTCTCCATCTGAAAATATTGGATTGCCTTGCTTTTTCCCTAAACTATCTGCTGTTCCTATTGCAAAAATTGTATTTTTTTTTATGTCAATTTCAATATAATTTGCCTTTAATGTTATTTCCTGATAATATACTTCGGCTTGGTTATATAAATAAACTTTTTGATCTGTAACCTCAAATCTAACAGAATCTTGTGCTTTATATTTTACACTACTTTCAATTGCATTTTTCGAAATTTTTGGACTGCCCCATTGGTCAATAATGCTATCGTTTTTTATTGTGGTACTATCTTTGACAAGAGAATCAATAGATGAGATGTTTTTCAATGAATCTAATACTGCGATATTTTGAGCAATTAAACCGGGCTTAAAAATGTTAGAGCTCAAAACAAAAAATACTACAAAAAGATTTCTAAAAGAAAAAATTTGGTTAATAACTTCCTTTAAAACTTGTTGAGCAAGGGTAAAAAAACAAATAGTATTTAGCTTTATTTTGTACACAGATAGGGCACAAAACTAATAATAATGCCAAATATTTTGTTTAGTTTCTACTAAATGAGTTTTTTATGTTTTTTTAATGAATAAAATTATAAGAGTTTTTATTTCAGTAATTTGTATAATAGCCTTTGACATTGGCGTTTTAAAGGGGCAAGTTCAAAAAAAAGACAGTAGGTTCATAATTGTAATTGATGCCGGGCATGGTGGACACGACCCAGGATGTCATGGAAATAAACACAAAGAAAAAGACGTTGCCCTTGCAATTGCATTAAAATTGGGAAATTATATCGAGAATAATTGTGCTGATGTTAAAGTGGTTTATACCAGAAAAACTGATATTTTTTTAGAACTAAACGAAAGGGCGAAGATTGCGAACGATAATAATGCCGATTTATTGTTATGTATTCACTGCAATGAATCTACAAAAAAAGAAGTTTTTGGGAGTGAAACTTATGCTATGGGTTTGCACAAAAGTAAAGGAAATTTAGATGTG
>Ga0105049_10001052_pt1 | contig 32087 bp, 29 predicted proteins | sample MAT06_FD_78087 | JGI IMG/M metagenome (GOLD analysis project Ga0105049, IMG submission 78087) | Freshwater microbial communities from Lake Fryxell liftoff mats and glacier meltwater in Antarctica - MAT-06 | ecosystem: Environmental > Aquatic > Freshwater > Ice > Liftoff microbial mat | place... | reverse complement strand
GCGGAATTGCCATAATCCTGCCGGAAGTTGAAGGCGTCCTGATAGCCATTGGCCGTGCTAAAACCAGTGTCGCGTTCATTGTCGTCGTCGGAAAAGTTATAGGCCGCCGTGTAAAAGGCCTGGAACTGGAGCTTGCTGCGGCGATACTGCGCCTGCACCGTCGTAGCGCGGTACATGCTGCGGGCAGAGCTTTCGCGCATCGTTAGCGTACCCACCGTCGGCACCGGACGGCCACTACCCGTAACAAAGCGTGGGCGCAGCGATTGGTCGCCGGCACGTAACGTCGGGGCGAAGATGTTCCAATCGCGGTTGCGGATCAGGTGTACGGTGTTCACGTAGTTGAACTGCACGCCGGCTACGAAGTTCTTAAACAGCTCGCTTTCAAAGCCGATGCCCGCTTGCGCCGCCCGCGGATTCTCGAAGTTGGGAGCCAGGCCAGTGAAGTTAGCACCCACAAACGGGTCACGCGCCGTACCACCCAAGGCGATCGCCGCCGCCCGCTGCACCACGTCCAGGGGAATGATGGGCAGCGAACCGAGAGAAGCGCCATTCAAATTCACACCCGCCTGCCGGAATGCTTCAAAAACCGAGAGCGTATTGGTTCCGCCGCCCACCGAGCTCGACACGTCACCTGGGATCGCGCGGAAGTTGTTGTAGGGGCCGGAGAAGCTCAATAGGGGCGTCGCCGCGTAGAAGATGCCGGTAAAGCCGCGGATCACCAAGCGACGTGAGTTCGTGATCGGCGCATAGGCGAAACCAAAGCGCGGCATAAATTGCCTCATCGAATCCTTGATACTGCCCAAATTCGGCGTGCCGCCATTCGGGAAGCGCACCCCATTGATCCGCGCCAGCACCGTCGCGTTGTCGGCCACCGGGGCCGGGTTGTCCTGGCCTTCCCAACGGAAGCCCAGGTCGAGGGTCAACTTGCGGGTTGCCTTGAAGCTATCCTGTACGAAGATCGCATATTGCTTCACGCCGAAGTCGGCCAAGCCATTGCCAATCTGCCGCGTGTAGGTGGTGAACGTAGCGGGCGCCGTCGTCCCGGTCGTTAGGGCATCGAACCGATTCACGCCGTTCGCGCCCGTCCCGCCGATATGCGCCAGCACCGCGTTGATATTCGCACCCGTCACATTGAAGGCACCGAATTGGTTAAAGGCGAAGAACTGCGCCGCCCGAATCCGGTTGAAGTCAAAGCCGATCTTCAGCGTATGCTTGCCCTTGGTCATACTGATCGAATCGGTCACCTGAAAGCGGCTGTCGTTCTGCACCGTCGGCAGAAAGCTGCGCGTGCCGGCGGCGCCGACGATGGTGTTTAAGGTCGGCGTCAAAGAGTTCGCAATGCGCGGCCGCTCTTCCGCCGAACCCGTGAACCGGAAATCATTCACAATGTTCGCGCTGATCAGCTTCGTGTACTGCACAAAGCCGTTGTGGATGGAATTTTTTTCAATGCCTTCGTTCGAGAGCGCATTATTCGTAAAGGGATTGATCGCCCCGCCCACCGAAACCGCGTTCACTTCGTTCGATCGCGAGTAGTTATAGCGTAGCGTCAAACGGTCGCCATTCTTGAATTGATAATCGCCCTTCGTCGTCAGCGCTGTCGCGCGATTGGTCTGCTCGAACGGACCTTCCAGACCCCGGTAGAAAGCAAGCGCTGACGCAGTGTCAGCGTTCGACGTCGCATTTGCCAACTGCGGAAATACCACTTGGCGCGGCGTGTTAGCGCTTTGCGTCTCAACGGCAGCAAAGTAGAACAAACGATCCTTCTTAATCGGCCCGCCGATGCCACCGCCGTACTGCTGCAAAGTCTCCGAGGGCGCTACAAAGATTTCCTGTGTCTGGCCAGGGGGCAACAGGGGCACGGGATTATTCTTGCTCAAATCACGCGGACGAATCTGCCAAAATCCCTCGCCATGCACGGCATTGGTGCCGCTTTTGGTGATCGTGTTCATAATGCCGCCCGTCGACCGGCCGTACTCCGCCGTGTAACCCGTCGCCACCACCTGAAACTCTTGAATCGCGCTCTGCGGCACCGTAATCACACTGCCCGAGCGCTCACCACCGCGAATGCCGCCAAAGAAAGGCTGATTATAGTCCGCGCCATCCAGCATCACATTCGAGTAAATGCCCCGTTGGCCGGCAAAAGAAATCTGCCCCCGCGTTTGCGAATCCACCTGCGCCATCGGCGTCAAAGTGGCAAAATCCTGAAAGCGGCGGCCGTTAATCGGCAGATTGGTGATCGCCGTCGAGTTCGCCGTCACCGACGCGGTAGAAGTCTCCAGATTGATCAGCGTCTCGCCAACGTCCACGCTGGTGGCCACCGCCTGCACCGACACCGTCACATTCAACGTCGGTGCCGAACCTACCGTCAGCACGATGCCCGACAGCTTCGATTGCGCAAAGCCAGCCGCATCCACGGTGACATCGTAAGTGCCGGGATCGAGAAGCACCGCGCGATAAAAGCCGGCGTCGTTCGTCTTTAGTTCACGCAGCAGCCCCGTACCCGTGTTACGCACCGAAACCTTGGCGCCCACCACGGCGGCCTGATTCGGATCCATTACGGTACCCGCGATCTGCGCCTTGTTGCCGTCAGCCTGGGCCCATCCGAAGGCCGTTAATATCATCCCGAGAGTCAACACACGGAAAGCGTGGGTCATGAAAGTAAGCTCCTGAAGTCAAAAAAGTTTGCGCGTACCGGCTAGACGGGGCCGTTTCGCGGCGGGCGTTATCCTTATTCTACATTGCGGCCCAAAGCAAGGGCATTTCAATTCGATGAATTCCCTGTCAACCGCTCCCCCAATGAGATGCCGCCCCACACCGCTAGGAGGCAAAGAACCACCGAAAATGCCACATAAGCCAAAGCTTTGTCCCCCGCCGCGCCTCGCCACAGCCCATAGGTCTCAAGCCCAAACGCCGAGAAAGTCGTGAATCCGCCGCACAAGCCCGGCAGCAGGAAGAGGCGCCACGGGAAGCCGCGCTCGTTTGGCGGAAAGAATGTCGCCAGCAACCCGATCAGCGCGCAGCCAGCCACATTCACCGCTAACGTGCCCCAGGGGAAGGCGCCGCCGGCCATACGGCCCAGCCAACCCACCATTGCAAACCGCAATAGGCCCCCCAGTGCCGAACCCGCCGCCACTGCCACATAACCCATCACCCCCAAAGCTTACCGCGACGGGTAAACTGGGGGGCTGCCCGTCACCCTGCTTTACCTTTTGTCGTTGCCCTTATTGGCCCAAACCCCGGTGGCCGACTTCACGGCCGCGCCTAATTTCAATTCCTGGCTTCAGTACTCCGGCGACTTCACCCTCGGCGGTAGCCCATGGTCGCTCCGTTTTGAATCACAACTGCGCCGGCACGACCCCATCCGCAAATGGCAACAAATAATGGCCCGCAGCGGCGTCAACTACCAACTCAACCGCCGGTTCACCCTGAGCACGGCCTATCATTTCCTCCATTCCCATCGTTTCGGCGCCCAACCGGCCAACTTTATCCAGGACGAGCATCGCCTGGGCCACGACCTGCTGCACCGCACACAAGTCGGGCGCTTCGCGGTCACCAATCGCTTTCGTTTCGAAAACCGCTGGATCTCCCTCAACGTCCCGCCTTCACCCGGACGACGCATCGGGAGGTTCTACGAGAATCGGGCGCGATACCAAACCCGCATCACCCGCCCCCTTACGGGCACCCGCTATCTCACCTTTTACCAGGAGGTATTCATGCCGGTGCCGCCAGAATCCCACCCCCGCAGCGTCGACCAGTTCCGCATCGGACTCTCCCTCGGGCGTCGCATCGGCACCACCCTCCGCGCCGAGTTCGGCTACATGTACCAGGGTTTTTGGCAGCGCAATGGCCGGTTCCGGGACGACAATCACACGTTGGTGCTCTCTTTTTGGCATACCCGCACCCTGCGCCGGTAGTGCTATTCCGGCTGCATCTCTCCCCTCTCGAGCGGAGTGCGAATCGCAAATGCTGCCGATAAGGTAAGGTAAGATGCTTCGTTACTTGGCTGTTTCTCTGCTCGCGCTGGCGAGCGCCCACGCCCAAATCAGCGAACCGAACTTCAACGGTTGGTTCGTTTATACGGGTGATCACAAATTCACCGAAACATCGAAGTGGGGCCTCCACCTCGAAGGACAATGGCGTCGCAACGACGTCCTCACGAAGCCCCAGCAGTTACTCCTCCGCCCCGGCATTAACTATGAAGTGAATAAACACATCGAAATCGGCGCCGGTTACGCCTACGTGCCCACGTACCGTTATGGCACTTACCCCATCAAAAACAGCTTCACTGAGCATCGCCTGTGGCAGAACCTGATCATCCGCAATAAGATCGGCAAAGTGAGCATCATGAACCGCTTCCGCTTCGAGGAACGCTTCCTGCGCGCGGTGCTCAAATACGAAAATCGCTTTCGTTACTTGATCCGCGCCACCGTACCGATCAAAGGTGCCTGGTACGTTACGGCCTACAACGAAGTCTTTATTCCGGTAAAGCCGGAGGTGCACCCCGCGTTCTCCGACCAAAACCGCACCGCCGCCATGATCGGCTTTAAATTTAGACCCCATTGGCGAGCCGAAGTCGGCTATATGTACCAACCAATTTGGCAACGCAACGGCCGCATCCGCGAAGATAACAGCACCCTCATGTTGATGTTATGGAGCGACCAGCCTTTCAAGAAGAAAGAGCACTAACTCCAAAACGTCAAGTACGGCTTTCCCTCCGCCAGGCGCTGCACATACAACGCCACTTCACGGGCATGATAGTCGCCCCACATCGAGCTCTCCCCACGCGGTATCTTACTTCCAGCCGGCACATAGTCCCAACCATTCGGCCGATGATAAATCGAGTGTAAAATCAGCCCTTGGTGACCCGCGTCCACACTGAGATACGGCTCGGTAAACAAAGTATCCAACACCGTAAGTCCCGCTTGCACATAGCGAGCGCCACTTTCACCCAGCCAGGCACCCAGACGCAGCAGGCCCTGCGCGCCGATCGCGGCCGCTGATGAGTCCACCGGCTCATGGTCGTTAAACGGATCGGCCGCGCGGTCCAGATAGTCGCCCATCTTGGCTAAGCCCGGCGCCCCGGTGTCCCAGTATGGAATGCCGTCGGTGGGCGAGTGTTCAATGTAAAAGTCACAGGTCGCCTCCGCCGCTTTGCGCATCCAACCCTGCACCGCCGCACGTCCCCCGAAAGAAACTAAGTCCGCATCCGGCAAAGTCGCCAAAAACTCCAGTTGCTCGGCAAAGCCGCACATCGCCCACGCTAAGCCGCGCGTCCAAGTAGAAAACGGCGCGTAGCCTTGTTGCGAATTCGGGCACCGGAATTGCCCGTCGTTACGATTGAATACCGCCTCATGCGTCGTCCGGCCGCGCGAATCGTAACTATCGCGCCCTTCGCCGTAATAAACCGAATACTTGGCCGTCGCCTCCGCATGCTCGATCAAGCGGCCCAGCAGCGAAATGCGCTGGTCATTCTCGCCCATCAGCACATGCCCCAGCCGATGGCCCACCGCCAAGCTGCGCAAGGAGCGAATCGTATCCACAAACAACGAGTGCGGCCCATTGAACGAGTAAATAAAACCGCCATCCTTCACCGTTGCCCAACGCGCCGCCTGCACCGCGCCACTTACTTTCAAAGCTAACTCCAGAAAGTGCCGCTCCCAGGCCGATTGCTCGCCCAGTCGGTTCTCGTGCCACAGACGCAACAGATTGCCGTAAGTGGAAACATTGTTGAAGCCGTGGTCATGCACTCCCACATGCGTCAAATGAGGCGCCATTAAGTTGAGCGTGCGCTCGCGGCCCAACTCGAGAAACTCGCGCTCGCCGGTCGCGTCATACTGCAGAATCGCGCCGCCGTATTGGAAGCCTTGCGTCCATTCTGTCCAGCCGCGCGCCGTATACTGGCCGGCCGCGGTGAAGACCGGCGTCGCCTTGCCGGGTATGCAAGAGGCCTCAATCGAGCGAATCTTGGGTGCGGACGCCTCCCACAGCCGGTGAATCTTCGGCAGCAGCGAGGCAGGAGTGAGGGTCGGGTTGATCTTGATCATAGGCGAACTTTCTATTGTAGGTCAGGTGATAAACTGCAAACTACGATGCTCAAATCTCGCGATCGATTTCGCCGCCGTGACGTCTTGCACCTCGGGGCCCTCAGTGCTCTCAGTCTTGGCGCGCCGCCTGTCCACGCCGCGCCCAGCGAAGTCAGTTGCATCTTCCTCACCCTCGTCGGCGGACCCTCCCAGCTCGACACCTGGGACCCCAAGCCCAATGCCCCCAGCCACATTCGTGGCCCCTACCGCCCCATCAAAACCAATGTCCCCGGCATTGAAATCAGCGAGATCTTCCCGCGCATGGCCCGCCATGCCGAAAAGTTCGCCCTCGTCCGCAGCCTGCACCATGCCGGCCCTGCCGTGCACGACACCGGCCTCCAACTCATCCAGACCGGCCGCGTTTTTGAAGATTCCCTTGAGCACCCCCACTTCGGCTGCGTCGTCAGCAAAGTGAAAGGACAGCGGAACGGTCTCCCGGCCCACGTCCTGCTGCCCCGCCCCATCGGACCCACCGGCGCCAACCTCGCCCACGGCCAAACCGCCGGCTACCTCGGCCCGGACTTCGACCCTTGCGCCCCGCCTGCCCCCAACTTACAAAAAGAACCCCAGAAACTCCGCGAGAAATACGGCCTCAACCGCTTCGGCCAAAGCTGTCTTCACGCCCGTCAATTGGTCGAAGCCGGCGTTCGCTTCGTCACTGTCAATATGTTCGAAACCGTCTTCGACCAACTTACTTGGGATATCCATGGCGCCAGGCCATTCTCTCCCCTAAGCGCTTATCGAGACCATGTCGGGCCCATGTTCGATATGGCTTACTCCTCCTTACTCGAGGACTTACACGACCGTGGCCTGCTCTCCTCCACCATCGTGGTCGGCGCCGGCGAATTCGGGCGCACTCCCCACCTCAACGCCACCGGCGGCCGCGACCATTGGTCTAACTGCTGGACCATAAACCTCGCCGGCGGGCCCATCCGCGGCGGCCAAGTCATCGGCTCCTCCGACGCCATCGGTGCCGAACCGCGCGACCGTCCCGTTACCCCCATGGAAATTGCGGCCACTCTCTACCAGGGCCTCGGGATTCCCCTCCATACCCACTTACACGGCCACCCCATCGTCAAGCCCGGCACCCAACCCATCGCCGAGTTACTCACTTCGTAAATGCGCCTGCTGCTTACTCTCGCCGGGCTCGCCATTGCCGCCCAGGCGCAAAGTTACTTGCGCGATGTCTATCCCATTTGGGAAAAGCATTGCCTCGGTTGTCACGCCGCGGGCACCAATATGGGCTCGCTCAATATCGAAACCTGGGAAGGTCTCCAGCGGGGCGGCAATCACGGCACCATTCTGGTCCCCGGCGACCTCAAGGCCAGCCGCCTCTACACCATGCTCATCGGCGAAGGCCAACCCGCCATGCCGATGGACGGCAAGGTGCTGAGCCCCAGCGAAATCGCCACCGTCCGCAACTGGATTTCGAGCGGCGCTCCTCCACCCAGCCCGGCCGAGATCGCCCTCCTCAAACGACGCGCCGCTGGCGAGGCGAACGCCGTCGAGTCCCTTGCCTGGCGCCCCGGCACCAGCGAGATCGCCGTCGGCCGCGGTACCACCGTCGACCTCTTGAATCCCGCCACCCAACAAATCAGAACCACCCTCACCGGCCATACCGAGGCGGTCCGCTGGCTCGCCTTTTCCCCAGACGGCCAACGCCTCGCCACCGCCGACCGCCAGCAGACCCTACTCTGGAAGCTGGCGGACAACACGCTCACCGCCAAAATCCCCGGTGGTGGCCCCATCGCGATTTCTGCCGATGGCCAATGGCTCGCCACCGCCGGCCCCAACTCCCGCATCCAGCTTTTGGATGCCCGTACCGGCCAATCACGCCGCCTGCTGGCCGGCCCAACCGGCCCGTGGCTCGCCTTCACCGAAAACCGGCTCGTGGTAGCCGCCAGCTCGGACGTAATGGTCTGGGACCTCCTAACCGGCCAGAGCTACGCGATCCCTACCGGGCAGATCAAGGCAGCCACGCTATCGCCCAACGGCCAACGCCTCGCCACCGCCACCAGCGCCGGAATTTGCATCTGGGCGCTGGGAAATTACACCGGCAAGCCTCTGCACTGCGCCAACCAGCAAACCTCCGCCTTCGCGTGGTCACCCGACGGCAAACGCATCGCCACCGCCGGCGAGACGCCGAAACTCTACGATGCCGAAGGTCTTCTCGTTCTAAAAGCTCTTCCGGGCCCCATCTCCAGCTTGGCCTTCTCCCCGGATGGCACCCAGCTCGCCACTGCGAACCAAAATGGCGCCACCACCCTTTTGATGTTGTAAATTACCACATCTCTCCCACATTATCCGCATATCTGGATCAATTTCGGGCAAATATCGCAAACGGCTTGCAACCCGCTAAAGTACTTCTTTTCAACCTGCCAGGACTTCAAGTCCCGCCGATTAATGCAAACTAATTGTCACTGAAATTCCATTGACTTTCGTCGATTATCGGCCTATGCTCGAATCGAAGTATGTGGGATCAAGATCGAATGGAAGAACCGACCGTTTACCGCCTCTCCCAGCAGCAAGGCCCCATCGCCGAATGGTCGCTCCGCCGCTCAGAGCATGATTGGCCGATTACGTTGGACGACTGCCAATCCGCACTCATTAGCCTGTTATCGCGGATGAAACTCGACCCCGACTCTTACCCGGACTATTGGCGCTGGGTTTCCCGAACCCGCATCGAGATGAGTCGCCTTTACGAGCTGCATCGGGAAAGCTGCTGCCAACGCCAGCAATGGGACTTGCCCGGTCTGCTGCGCCTGCGCTGCCGGCTCGAAATCGTCACCCTGCGACTCTATTGCGCGCCTTGGCTTCCCAGCGGACGCCAACTTCCGGCACTCAGCCTGCAGCAATTCACCCGTTTGACCGCGTAACCATCTTTTCCAGCCGTTCGAGCCGTTCTTCCGTTTCCCGCAAGGACATCGCCCCGCCCAAAGGAGCCACTGGGGGACGACGATCCACCTCGCCAGCGGAACTCATCCGCATCCACGTCAAGGGAAACAGGACGCCACCCACCACGTTAATGGTATTCGCCACCGGAACCCCAGCGAAATGGGTGGAGACTAACAGGGAGCTGATGGCCACGCAGGCACAATTCGCCGCAAAAACACGCTCGTGCAAGATGACATTGCGCCGGCGGCGCGGATCGAGATAAGTTGCCAGGGCTACCAGGGTCAATACATACCCGAGGGTGGCTATCGTCCAGCCGCCCTGCACGGCCCAAAAAAGCAGCACTGGCTTATCAATACTTTGGTTGGCAGTCGCGACTACAGAGGTGGCAGCCAATACGCCGAATAGCCCAGTCGCGGTCATACGCCGCAGGCCTGGGTAATGCTCAAGAATGCGATTCGTCAACTCGAGCAAGGCAAAAAACAGCGCGGCTAACATAATCGTTTGGCGCGCCAGCCAAGCGTTGCGGTAACCCGGTGCCGAGGCGTTTTCGTAAGGCAGCAATAACAAGCCTGAAGTGGCCAAGGTGACCATCCAGATCGTTAGCGCCGGATACCTTTTGGCCAAGCCCGTGGAGACAAGATGATACACCAGCAGCATCTCAGCTCCAGCGGGCGCGGCGAGGTATAGCCTCATCATCAGAAGATTCATCTTAGCAAGGCGTCGCGCCATCGGCGCAACGCCTTCATTTCGCTCGCGGACTTCGATCTAGAACGTTTCGAGGGGCGGGGAAGGGGCAACCATGTGTGCACTATCTCCTTTCAGGTTCTAGCTAACCCCAGAATTACTCCCCCAAAAGAGATTCCTTGGTCAATTTCCAAAGCTGGTAACGTCAGGGCGATAGCACCCTGTAATGGCAAACTTTTGCCCATTAACAGGGTCTGCTCACTCTATTTTCCTTACTCAACCTTGATCCACTATTAGAACAATTCCACCTGAAAATGTTTTAAACTGTCCCCTTCCGCCGCTCATGATATCCTGACGGCGCCTATGGAAAAGAAAAAACTCACCCTCTGCGTCGATATCGGCGGCAGTCGAATCAAGGCCATCGTTGTCGATCCCAAGGGAAAACCCGTCACCGAGCGCGTCCGGCTCGACACGCCCCGCCCGGCACTGCCCCCCGCCATTCTCGCCGTCATCCTACAACTCGCCGGCCAATCCGGCAAATACGACCGCGTCTCCGTTGGATTTCCCGGCGTCATCCAAAGCGGAGTCGTCAAAACCGCCCCCAACCTGGACCCGGCCTGGACCGGCTTCGACCTTGACCAAGCCCTTGAAAGCCTTCTCGACAAGCCCGTCCGCGCCGCCAACGACGCCGCCGTTCAAGGCCTCGGCGCCATCTCCGGCAAAGGCCTCGAAATGGTCGTCACCCTTGGCACCGGCGTCGGCTGCGCCGTCTATTCCGCCGGCCGCCTTGCCGTCGCCCTCGAAATGGCCCACCACCCGTTCCGCAAGGGCCTCACCTATGAGGAGTGTCTCGGCAATAGCGCGCTCCTCAAGGACGGCAAGAAGAAATGGAACCGCTACCTCAAGGAAGCCATCGGCCACTGGGAACGCCTTATCAATTACGATCGCCTCTTCCTCGGCGGCGGCAACACCGAGTTCATCCACTTCGATCTGCCAGCCAACATCATCATCAGCTCCAATCAGGAAGGCATGTACGGCGGCCTAGGCCTCTGGACCGAGCACAGCGTTTAGCCGATTGAAATACTGTTGCTATACTAAAAAATCTTGTTTTAGCTGAAAATCATGCCTGCAACTTCGTGGCCGCCACCGTTCCGCCAATACGAACTCGATGACGCTTACGATGAAATGTTTGCGCCAGACCAGGATGTGCGCTCGCACTACGGCACCCTCCACCAGCGTCTGCTCGATACCCCGGTGGAGGAGATGCGCCGCCGCAAACAAGCCGCCGACCTCGCCTTTCTGCACCAAGGCATCACCTTCACTGTCTACGGCCGCGACGAAGGCATCGAAAAGATCTTTCCCAATGACCTGCTGCCCCGCATCATCACCCAGGGCGAATGGACCAAAATTGAGCGCGGCCTCGCCCAACGCATCGTCGCGTTGAACCTCTTCCTCAAAGACATCTACCACGAGGGCAAGATCCTGAACGACGGCATCGTGCCGCGCGAAATGATCTACTCCTGCAAGCACTACCGGCGCCAGATGAAAGGCCTCGATGTGCCCCGCGATGTCTACATCACCGTCGTCGGTACTGACCTTATCCGTCACCCCGATGGCCGCTACCTCGTGCTCGAAGACAACCTCCGCGTCCCTTCCGGCGTCTCTTACATGCTCACCGGCCGTCAGGTGATGAAGCGTGTCTTCCCGGAACTCTTTCAAGCCTGCCGCGTCAAGCCCATCGAAGAGTACCCGCAGGCCTTGCTGCAAACCCTGCGCAACCTCGCCCCGCACGGCCGCATGGACCCCACCATCGTCCTACTCACCCCCGGCGTCTTTAACTCCGCTTATTTCGAACACACTTACCTCGCGCGCCAAATGGGTATTGAACTTGTCGAGGGCCGCGACTTAGTCGTCAACGACAATGTTCTGTACATGCGCACCACCGCCGGCCTCCGCCGCGTCGATGTCATCTACCGCCGCATCGACGACGACTTTATCGATCCCCTCGCCTTCCGGCCCGATTCGATTTTGGGCGTCCCGGGCCTCTTCAACGTTTACCGCGCCGGCAACATCACCCTTTGCAATGCGCTCGGCAACGGCATCGCCGACGACAAAGCTGTCTATGCCTACGTCCCCGCCATCATCAAATACTATTTGAACGAAGACCCCATTCTCGATAATGTCGAAACTTTTCTCTGCTCTAACCCCGCCCAGATGGACTACGTCCTCCAAAACCTCGATAAGTTGGTCGTCAAAGCCGTAGGCGAAAGCGGCGGCTACGGCATGTTAATCGGGCCGCACTCCACTAAGGAGCAACAAGAAGAGTTCCGCCGCAAGATCATCGACGATCCGCGGAATTACATCGCCCAACCCACCTTAATGCTCTCCCGTGCTCCTTGTTACATCGATGGCCAAGTAGAAGCGCGCCACATTGACTTACGCCCCTATATTCTTTACGACGGTAAGAAAGTAACTACCGTTCCCGGCGGCTTAACCCGGGTCGCGCTGCGCAAAGGTTCGCTGGTAGTGAATTCCTCCCAGGGCGGCGGCAGCAAAGATACCTGGGTATTGCACGACAAGGAATAACGATGCTCTCACGTGTCGCCGACGGCTTATATTGGATGGCCCGCTATCTCGAGCGCGCCGAACACACCGCCCGCCTGATTGAGGTGCAATTGAACCTCATGCTCGACCAATCGGCTTACTCCGCCGACGAGCGCTGGCGCCGCATTCTGGCTTCGCTGGGAGACCCCAAGCTCAACACCGAATCCCGCGACGCCCAAAGCCTCACTTACTCCCTCATCTTCGACCGCAGTTGCCGTTCTTCGATCGTCGCCGCCATCGTCGGCGCCCGCGAAAACTCCCGCCAAGTACGCCAACAAATTAGCTCGGAAATGTGGGAACAGCTCAACCGCCTCTTCCACCAGGTCCGCCGCGCCGACCTCGAAGAAGGCTGGGATCCCCAGCCGCACGACTTTCTCCTCCAGGTCCACGAAGGCTGCCATCTTTTTCAAGGCATCACCGACGGCACCATGAGCCACAACGAAGGCTGGCAGTTTATTCAAATCGGCCGCCACATCGAACGCGTCATGGCCACCTCGAAGTTACTCGATACCCACTACCGCGAATTCGGCGACGACGAACAAGCCCATCTCGAATGGATCGGCTTACTCCGCAGTTGCACCGCCTTTGAAGCCTATTGTAAGTACTACACCGCCGACGTCCGGCCGGACCGCGTCGCCGAATTCCTCTTACTCAACGACGAATTCCCTCACACCATCCGCTTCGCCGCCGACCATCTCGAAGCCGCCCTCAAAGCCCTGCCCGATGGTGACGGCCGCTGCGCTCGCGTCCGCCTCCTGGCCGGCCGCCTCAAGGCCAGCCTGAGCTTTGCCCAGGCCGACGAAATTATGGCCCAAGGCTTCAATAGTTACTTACACTCCATTCAAACTCAGTGCGGACAGATCGACGACGCCTTGCGCCAAGCCTATATTGATTACCCTGTGGAGTCCGCTCTTACCGCCTAGCCATGTACTATTCCATTCGCCACCAAACCCGTTTCCGCTACGACTCGCCCGTCAGCGAGAGCATCATGGAGATGCGCCTCCAACCGCGCACCGAGTGGACCCAGCATTGTCTCTCCTTCGATATCGAACTCGACCCTCGCACCCGCGTCTTCCACTACCGCGACTATCTCGGCAACACCATCCACCACTTCAACGTTCCCGCCGAGCACCAGCAACTCGAAATCGTCTCTACCTCGCTGGTCGAAGTTACTCCTTTCGCCCCCTGGCCCGCCAAGTTAGACCCCACCGCCTGGGACGAAATCGATGCCCAGGTCAACAACGGCGACTATTACGAAATGCTGATGCCCAGCGACTTCGCCCAGCCCACTACCGCCCTCCTCGAACTCGCCGTCGCCCTCCAGGTCACCCGGCGCGGCGACCCCATGAGCCTGCTTCGCGAGCTCAACTCCGCCCTCTACCGCCACTTCGACTACGTCCCCAAAGCCACCCGCGTCGATTCGCCCATCGACGACGCCCTGCGCACCCGCAAAGGCGTCTGCCAGGATTTCGCCCACGTCTTGATCGCCCTCGTCCGCCTGCTCAAAATTCCCTGCCGCTACGTCTCCGGCTACAAAGCGCCCCGCGGCGACGAGCCCGAGCGTACCTCCGGCCAAGCCTCCCACGCCTGGGTGGAAGCCTGGATGCCGGGCTGGGGCTGGGTCGGTTTCGACCCCACCAACAACAAGCTCACCGCCGAACGCCATATTCGCACCGCCGTCGGCCGCGACTACGCCGACGTCCCGCCCACCAAGGGTATTTATCAGGGCGAAAGCAAAGGCGAACTCGCCGTCCAGGTGATCGTCCTCGCCTCCGACAAGCCCTCCAATCCCGAAGTGGAACTGGTCTTACCCTCCCAGGACGACGAGTGGATCGTCGCGCCACCCAAAACTCCGGCCGCCTCCGACACCCAATCCGCCCAGCAACAGCAGCAATAGACTTGCACGTTTCCCGCCCTCCCAGCGTCACCCTGATAGCAGACTATGGCGCAATTTGTCCTCAAATACGCGGATGCCCGCGGCCAAATCCACAACCAAGTGGAAGAGGCCAAAACCGAGCACGAACTCCGCGAAAAGCTCGGCCAGCAGGGTTTCCTCATCTACTCCATCAAGGCCAAGGGTTTCGCACAGTTGGGCACCGGCAAACCCAACAAGCTCAACACCGAGAAGTTCCTCATCTTCAATCAGCAGTTCGTCACCCTCATCAAGGCCGGCCTGCCGATCCTCAAATCGCTCGACCTCCTCGCTGACCGCCTCACGGACGCCAAGCTCCGCCCCATCATCGACAGCATCCGCACCGAAGTCAAAAACGGTAGCCTGCTCTCCGAAGCCTTCCAAAAGCAATCCGTCTTCCCGCCCATGTACGTCACCAGCGTGATGGCCGGCGAGAAGTCCGGCTCGCTCACCGAAGTGCTCGAGCGCTACGTCACCTATCAACGGCTCGCCCTCGCGGTGCGCAAAAAGCTCCTGGTTTCGTTGATCTATCCCGCCCTATTGCTGACGCTCGTCCTCTTGCTGATCGTCTTCCTGGTCACCTATGTCGTCCCCAACTTCGCCATGCTCTACTCCGGCATGGGTACCGAACTCCCCTATGCCACCCGCATTCTCGTTGCCGTCGGCACCACTGCCCGTAATTACATCCTCTTAGGCATCGCCGGCCTCGTCGGCCTGTATTTCGCCTTCCGAGTCTGGTCGCGCGGCGTCCGCGCTTCGGAACTGATTGACCGCGCCAAGCTCCGCACCCCCATCTTTGGCGAAATCTGGATCAAGTTCCAAGTGGCCCAATTCTGCCGCGTCCTCGGCACCCTGCTCATCGGCGGCATCCCCCTCATCCAAGCCCTCGAAACCGCCGCCGATTCGGTGGGCTCCCGCCTGCTCAAAAAAACCCTCGAAACCGTCCGCCAATCCGTCCGTGAAGGCCAGCCCCTCTCCAGTTCGCTCGCCAAAACGCGCGTCTTCCCCCCGCTCTCCATCGACATGATCGAAGTCGGCGAATCCACCGGCTCTATGCCCACCATGCTCGGCAGCGTCGCCGAATTCTACGAAGACGACGTCACCACTCGCCTCACCGCCGCCTTAAGCCTCATCGAGCCCTTCATCATGATCTTCATGGGCGGCTTCGTCGCCTTCGTCCTCATCGCCCTCTACCTACCCATCTTCTCCCTCGCCGACACCCTCCGCTAAGCCAATCCCAAAGCCAACCATCCGATAAACTATTGATAAAAAGCGACTTATCCCCTAACGGGGGCATCCACGCGCATCCCTGGGTTTCCCCGTATCTAACAGAAAGCAAGGAAGTTAAGCCAGAAACTTACTCCGGATAGATCCGCTTCAGCGCCAAAGTACAATCCACCACCGCCAGAACGACAGTCGCCTCCGGTCCCCGATGCTCCGAGAACAACCACTTCCCGTCTTCTTGCCGCGTATACTGCTCGATCAGCACCTCGTCCGGGTACACCAGCAGTTACTCCTTCAGGGTCGGGATATCCCGATAGCGCTTGAATTTCTTGCCATAGTCATAGTCCGCCGTTGAAGGCGATAGCACCTCGGCAATCACACTCGGATTGATCAAAATATCGTCCGAATCCTCATGCGTCAGCGGCTCCCCACTTACCACCGACACATCCGGATAAAAGTACGACCGGCTCTTTGCCGAACGAACCCGCGCATCCGAATTGAAAACCGTACATCTGCGCCCTTCCAACTGCCGGCCAAACTCAATGATCAATCGAGACGAGACGCTCGAATGCCGTAAAGTCCCACCCGCCATCGCGAAGATCTCGCCGTCGACAAGCTCGCTCTTATACTCCGCGGCTCGGTCCAGCGAGAGATACTCCTGTTCGGTGAGCGGCGGAATGGGTTGTGCAGCCATAGGCCGATTATCCGCCAACCCCACTCCTAGGGCATAGCCCTCATACAGCCCGCGGACCTTTCGGTCGAACTCTCCCCAAGAGACCAACCATGTACCGGAACCTTGCCTGCTCCACCCTCCTCGCCGCCGCCATCCTCACCGCCCAACCCGCCATCGACCTCGGCCCGGTCTCTGACGCCGACGCCGCCCCCAAGCAAATCGGCAAGCTCGTTCGCACCGGCGTCCACCGCGCCATATCCCCCGCCTCCACCAAGCAAGGCGCCTGGGAAGCCGACTCCGACGGCCGCCGCGTCTATCGCCTGCTGCTCAAATCCCCCGCCGCCGCCGGCCTCCGCGTCCACTTCACCAGCTTCGACGTGGGCCAAGGCGAAGTCACCCTCCGCCAACCCAACGCCCCCGCCGCCGACTATGCCCGTTACCAGGGCCAAGGCCCCTTCGAGGACGGCGACTTCTGGAGCCACACCGTCGCCGGCGCCGAAGTCCTCCTCGAATACCGCCCCGCCCCCGGCGAGGCCGTCAATGAACCGCGCTTCCAAATGAGCGAAATCTCCCACCGCTTCGCTGAAAGCGGCCAGAAGATCGGCTTCGGCTTTGGCGACCCCGGCAAGTGCCACCTCGACATCAACTGCCACAGCGAATGGCTGGAGACCGGCCGCTCCGTCGCCCTCATTTTCTTTGAGCTCGAACAAGGCCAAGCCACCTGCAGCGGCGCCCTTGTCCGCACCAAGTCCGCCAGCGGCATCCCCTATTTCCTCACCGCCGACCATTGCCTTTCCACCGCTCAAGCCGCCCGCACCGTCGAAGCCGTCTGGAACTACCAAACCTCCACCTGCAACGCCAAAACCCTCGATCTCTCTCGCAGCGAACGATCCTCCCCTACCGGCGCCCGCTACGTCGCCAGCAAAAACACCCTCGGCGGTGACTTCTCGCTCATCATTCTGAACAGCATCCCCGCCGGCGCCCGCTTCGCCAACTACGACTCCACTGACCCCGCCATCGGAGCCCCCCTCGTCGGCATCCACCATCCGCTCGCCACCCAAAAGCGCATCTCCTTCGGCAGCCTCTTCGTCGACTACTGGGCCTTCGACAAAACAATCTTCCCCGCCGCCCTCTATCACCAGGTCCGCTGGAGCGGCGGCGCCACCGATCATGGCTCTTCTGGCTCTCCCCTCTTCTCGCGCCCCAACACCATCACCGGCATGTTGAGTTATGGCCCCGAATTCTCGAGCGTCTCGATTTGCGAACAAGAGCCCCGCGTCGACGGCTACGCCAAGCTCTCCCAAGCTTGGCCCACCTTCTCCCCCTATCTCGAAGACCCCACGCCCAACCAACTTACTGTCACGCCCACTAATTCCACTTACAACTTAGTCAACCCCAACGTCGCCGGACTCTCCGAAGGCCGCACCATGGTCGTCAACTCGACGGCGGTTGACCCGGCCACCATCTCCATCGTCGCCAGCGACCCCTGGATCGTCCTCTCCCGCACCATTGGCACCTCCCGCCTCGGCGCGCCCCTTACGGTCCCCTTCTGGGTCCGCCCCGCGCTTATCAACCGCACCGGCGAATACAAAGGTGTAATCACTGTCACCTCCGGCAAAACCATCCAGATCCTCCCCGTCACCGCCACGGTCCGCATCATCCCCTCCGAGGTCACCCTCAAATCCACCCCCCACCCCGTCCCCCCCAGCGCCCCGGACGCAGCCGGCTGCCGCTACTTCTTCAATGTAAGTGCTCAAGAAACCGCCGGCATCGACACCCGCCTCACCGCCCTCCAAATCAACGGCGGAGACTATACGGCGCAAATCGTAAGTTGGTTCGGCAACACCGAAATTCCCCGCAACGCCCGCTTAGAAGCGAGAGTGAGAGTCTGCGCACCCGGCAAGCCCCCACTCCACACCTTCACCCTCGCCGGCAGCGACGCCCTCACCGGCCGCACCTGGACCCAATCCATGACGGTCGAGTTTCTGCCGTAAGGCCCGACGCATGTCTTTTGCTATTTTCTGTTCAGCCTCGGTCCACTGATCAACGGGTTTCGAGCCATACGGCGCAGACCGCAAAATGTACAGGCCAAGAGTCATTTCAAGACGCTTAGTTCTTCTCTGGTAAGTCCTATCGCTAGATAGTGCAGTCCTGAAAAATCAGGACTTCTTCCCCGTCCAATCACCCTTCACCCGGCCCGCCACCCGGCCGGCAGAGCGGTCGAGTTCCTTGGCGGTGGTATTTTTGGGCTTCTCAAAGATGCTCCATAGCAGGCGGCGGGTCTTGCGGTCAACGAGAAACAGGGTGCCTTTGCCGCCGGAGAGGCTGGTGGTGATCGGCCGGTCAGCGAGGGTGACCCGGCTGTCGCCTTTGGCGGGTTCGTCGGCTTTGTGTTCGGCCTCTTCGCGCTTGCGGCCGATGGCGTCGTAGCCTTCGAGGCGCTGTTCCAGGCCTTCGCCCAAACGGTCCGTGAGGACGGCGTCGGCACGCTGGGGGTCGGCGACAAGTTGGAACAAGCCAAGCCGAATCAGCCGATTAGCCAAGTGCTGGTGGTAGCCGCCGCTCATGGGCATGATGTAAATCGAGCGCACCTGGTTCAGGTCAGCGTTAGGCTGGGCGAGGGCGAGAAAGGCGCAGGCGAAAAAGGCGATTCGTAGCATAGATTTCCTTCTCAGTATGACGTTACCCGGGCCGCGAAAAGTCGATTCGTGCTACATTAACGGATTCGTCCCTTGTACAACGGCCAAGCCATTACCGTCATCATTCCCTGTTTGAACGAAGAGGAAGGCGTGGAGCAGGTGCTCCAACGCATGCCCAAGTTCGTTGACCAGATTATCGTCGTTGATAACGGCTCGACGGACCGTACGGCGGCCGTGGCCGAGCGTTACGGGGCCTTCGTCATCCGGGAAAACGTCCGCGGCTATGGCCGGGCTTACAAGCGCGGCTTCGCCAATGCCACGGGCGACGTGATCGTCACGCTCGATGGCGACCATAGCTATCCGGTGGACGCCATCTCCTACCTGCTAGAAGCTTTCCGCCACCTCGACGTCGATTTTCTCAATGGCTCGCGCTTTCCGGTGCGGGACCGCGCGGCGATGAGCTTCAAACACAAAATCGGCAATTTGATTTTGTCGCTGGCGATGTCGATACTGTACTTCCGTTGGGTGCGCGATTCGCAAAGTGGGATGTGGGTATTTAAGCGGAAAATTCTCGAGAAGATGACGCTCGAGAGCGACGGGATGGCGTTTAGCGAGGAAATCAAGATCGAGGCGCTGAAGCAATCGGGGATCCGGTTTGAGGAGTTGTCGATTTCCTATAGCTCGCGCTTGGGAGAGATTAAGTTGAACCCGTGGCGGGATGGCTTTCACAACTTGTGGTTTCTGGTGCGAAAGCGCTTTAGCTAGGACCGGATTCCGGCGCCCGGCACGCGCTCGGCCCACTCTTTCAGGACGTCGTGAACGGCTACTTCGCTTTCGGCGGCAATGGCGGCGACGGGCGCACCGGCATGTGCCGCCGACCAGTCTTCCAGACCCAGGCCGCGCTCCGTACAGAGTTCTACCAGCACGGCCTTCGCCCCGGCATGAGGTAGTTGAAGCGCCACTTCGTAGGTGACGAAGCGGGACGATTCCCAAACTTCCAGTTCATCGAAGATGGGGACCTCCGTGCCGTTCATCGTCCGCGTCCCATTGGGCGCGCCGTCATGGAGAACCACATCCTGGAATCGGCGCTGCGATTCCGGGCGCGGGACATTCAAGAGGATCATCCGGGCCGGGTCAATCCGTTCGCCCCAGACGACTTCCTGCGACGAACTCAGCCGGACGGAAGCGAGCATGGATGGGCCGGCACAGTCGCCCTCTCCCGGGGGCAGGCTGACGCCGACATTGTGCCAGGCCCAGCGGGCTTGCTTCCAGTCGCGCCGGGCGGTGGCGGCGATACCCAGGTTCCACCAGGCGGCATCGTTGTCGGGCGCCAGTTGGGCTGCTTGCGCGTTGCAGCGCAGGCTCTCGGCCCACTGGCGGTCGTACTTGGCCAGGAAGCCCAGGTTGTACCAGGGGACGCTCCAGGAGGGGTCAGAGGTGGTGGCGCGGGTGTAGGCCTGTCGGGCAGAGGCGCGGTCGCCACGGTTGGCGGCTTCGTCACCCAGGGTATTCAACTGTTCGGCTTGATGGCGGCTCATCTGATTGACTATCGCGGCGTAGGGGAAATTCTTTAGGGTTTGGGAGGTGGCGGCGTTGCCGAACCTGCATGCCCTGGGGGAGGGTTTCCGATTTGAGGAAGATCCGATTTAAGGAATAATAGAGGCTTCAGGAAATTTTGGCGAATGGCGGTTGGGGCCCACCCGATGAGTCCGCTGGCCCGGTGGTAAGGGCGTCAAAACCTGTCCATCGAGGGCCAAATGGCCAGCCAGCGTCGGCGGATGGGACGGTGGAAAAATGCTGAGCTCAATGGCGGATGTGCCCCGCAGCTTGCGCCGCAGGCTAGACGGCGGGCTGCATCACCTCGGGCGTTTGGCGCTGGCAGGTTACCGAATAAACCGGATTTCGCAAATGGAGAGCGCCCAGCGCATCGAACTCGTGATGATCGGCGGTGAGGATGGCGGCGTTGAGGCGGTGCGTCATTTCGAGGGCAAAACAGTCGGCCAAAGAGACGCGGCGCAAGTTTGCTTTGAGGGCTCCGGCCGATTGCCAAACGCTGGACGACATTGCCGAGTCTTGCACGACGCCCACCTGCACCAGATCGGCGATGGCTTGTAAGGCTTCCTCGCGGCCACCGACACGGTGGAAGTCGTAATAGACCTCGCACAAATTGAGGGCGTGGGCCCGGCATTCGCAGTTGGGGTCGAGCAGCGCGTCGGCTACTTCTTGCGCCCCCGGTTCATCGCGCAGAAACGCGATCATCGCGCTCGCATCGAGCACCAGAATCAATGACAGGATTCCAACGCCGTTTCCTCCGCTTTACGCAGCAGGAATGCTTCGCTGGAGGTAGCAAGGTGACGATACTTGCCGCGAATCGATTGCACAAACTCTTGCCGATTCGCAGACGGCTCCGCGTCGATCAAAGCCAGGGCTACCGCCAACTCGCGCCGCTGTTGCGGAGTAAGCTCATGCGCGACACTCAGAATCGATTGGACCGCCGTAGACATAGTTTTTTGGCCCCTTTTATATTCTACCTTATCGGCGCAAACGGCTAATCGGCACCAAAGAATTGCGCGACGCCGCATCCGGCCCCGGCACGCGGTCACGCAACTCTACATTCAACTGCGTCACGAATTGCTCGAAGTGCTGCTGCATGGCCGACATCTTTTCGCGCATGTCTAAGATAATGGCGACGCCAGCGAGGTTGACGCCGAAGTCGCGGGTCAGCTTCAAGATTACCTCGAGGCGTTCGAGGTCCTCGTCGGTGTACATACGGGTGTTGCCCTCACTCCGCGAGGGCCTCAACAAGCCTTCGCGCTCGTAGAGGCGCAGGGTCTGCGGGTGGATTTCGTATTGCTCGGCGACCGACGAAATCATATAGGCGGCTTTTTGTCTGGCTTTGGCCATTGAGTTACACCTTGGTCCAGAGGTCCTGCCGCGGGTCGTCGTCGGCATGGAGTTGGGCGAGCTCGCGGAAGAGCTCGCGCGTGCGTTCATCGTTGGCGGGCGGCGATTGGATTTCTACTTCCACAATCTGATCGCCCCGGGTATTCTTGCGGGAATTCAAAATGCCCTTTTCGCGCAAACGGAACTTTTGGCCATTGTGCGTGCCTTGGGGCACCTTCAGAAGAGCGCGCCCGTCGATGGTGGGCACTTCGATCTTGGTGCCGAGCACGGCTTCCCAGATCGTGACCGGCACCTTCACCGCGATGTTGTCGCCTTCGCGCTCGAAGACGGCGTGCTTTTCGACGCGAATGGTGATGTAGAGGTCGCCGGGTGGCGAACCGCCTTGGCCGGCGTTGCCCTTGCTGGCGACACGCAGACGGCTGCCATCGGCGGCGCCGGCGGGAATACGCACTTCCACCTGCTCCGGCCGCACGACGCGACCTTCTCCCTGGCAACGAGGGCAGGCGTTGGTGAGGCGCCCCTTACCCTGGCAGCGCGTGCAGGGCACGTTGAAGCGCATGGCACCGGCCATTTGGGTCACCTTGCCACTGCCCGAACAGTTCGGGCAAACGCTGCTGCCGGCACCGGAGCCGACGCCGGCGCAGTTCTCGCAGGTTTCGTGCCGGTTGATGGTCAGGCGCACTTGGGTGCCTTTGATCGATTGCCAAAAGTCGATATTGAGGGCGTATTCGAGGTCCGAGCCGCGCTCGGCATGGGATTCGGATTGGCGGCCGCCGAAGAAGGAAGAGAAGAAGTCCTTGAAGGTACCGCCTTCCTGCTCCGAGCCCGGAAATCCACCGCCCGGCGGGCGGTTGCCGGCCTGGCGTTGCTGTTCGGCAAGAATGTCGTCAAAGTCGAAGCCGCGAAAGTCGAAGCCCGGGGGGGGTGCGCCACCGGGTCCGCCCGGTCCGCCGGTGCCGATGTTGTCGGCATAGAAACCGTGGGTATCGTAGGTCTGCCGCTTCTTGGCGTCGTTCAGGACGTCGTAGGCTTCCTGCACGCTCTTAAAGCGCTCCTCGGCATCTTTGTCGCCGGGGTTGAGGTCAGGGTGGTTCTTCCGCGCCAGCTTGCGGTAAGCCTTGCGGATCTCGTCGTCGGTGGCGCCACGGGCAACGCCGAGTAACTCGTAGTAATCCTTCTTTTTCGTCGCCATGTGGCCCTTTCGGCTTTTGGGCGGACCCTCTATTCAGGCCCGCCCGGGGCGAGTCTACTTACTTTTTGTCGTCGACGTCGACAAACTCGGCGTCTACGACATTGTCCTTCTTGTCGTTGCCCTTATCCGCACCGGCACCCGGTGCCCCGCCATCGGGGCCCGCGCCGGCCGCCGCACCCGCCGCGGCCGCATCCGGCTGCCGGTACATGGCCTCGGCCAGCTTGTGGCTCGACGCGGTCAGCTTGTCCTTGGCCGAATTGATCTCTTCAAGGCTGCCGCCGGCGATGGCCTTTTTGGTCTCCTCGAGCGCCGCTTCGACGTTTTTGGCGTCGTCATCGGAGATCTTGTCGCGATGCTCTTTCAGCATCTTTTCGACGTTATAGACCATGGCATCGGTCTGGTTGCGCGCCTCAATCACTTCGCGCTGTCGCTTGTCATCGGCAGAGTTCGACTCGGCGTCCTTGGCCATCTTTTCCACTTCGTCCTTCGAAAGGCCCGAAGAGGAGGTGATAGTGATCTTCTGCTCGTTGTTAGTGGCGCGGTCCTTCGCCGTCACGTTCAGGATGCCGTTGGCATCGATATCGAACGTCACTTCCACCTGCGGAATACCGCGGGCGGCCGGCGGGATGCCGACGAGTTGGAAAACGCCCAGCATGCGGTTGTCACGAGCCATGGCCCGCTCGCCCTGGTAGACCTTGATCTCCACCGAAGTCTGATTGTCAGAGGCAGTCGAGAAGGTTTCGCTCTTGCGCGTCGGGATGGTGGTGTTGCGCTCAATCAGCTTAGTGAAGACGCCGCCCAAGGTCTCGATGCCGAGTGAGAGCGGAGTCACGTCCAGCAGGAGGACGTCCTTCACTTCGCCGCCCAACACGCCACCCTGCACCGCGGCGCCGATGGCGACCACTTCGTCCGGGTTGACGGTCTTATTCGGGTCCTTCCCGAAGAAGTTACGGACCAGTTCCATCACCTTCGGGATGCGCGTGGAGCCGCCCACGAGCACGACTTCGTCGATCTTGTCCGGAGTGAGGCCGGCATCGGCCAGGGCTTGCTTGCAAGGGCCAATGGTGCGCTCAAGGAGGTCGGCCACCATCTGCTCAAAGCGGGAGCGGGTGAGTTTCTTCACCATGTGCTTGGGGCCCGTGGTGGGGTCGCCGTAGATGAAGGGCAGGTTGAGTTCGGTTTCGAGCAACGTGGAGAGCTCGATCTTGGCCTTTTCGGCCGCTTCGCGCAGGCGCTGCAAGGCCATCTTGTCGCGCGAAAGGTCGACGCCTTCTTCATTCTTGAATTCGGCGATGAGCCAGTCGACGATGCGCTGGTCGATGTTGTCCCCGCCCAGGTGGGTGTCGCCGTTAGTGGACTTCACCTCCACCACGCCGTCGCCCACTTCCAAAATCGAGATATCGAAGGTGCCGCCGCCCAAGTCATAAACGGCGATCGTCTCGTCCTTCTTCTTGTCGAGGCCGTAGGCGAGCGCAGCCGCCGTAGGCTCGTTGATGATGCGCATCACTTCCAGACCGGCGATGGTGCCCGCGTCCTTGGTGGATTGGCGCTGGGCGTCATTGAAGTACGCCGGCACCGTGATCACGGCCTTCGAGACCTTTTCGCCCAAATAGCTTTCGGCCGCTTCCTTCAGCTTGGTGAGTACCATGGCCGAAATCTCGGGCGGGGACTGCTTCTGGGTGCCGATCTGCACGCGGGCGTCGCCATTGTCGCCGCGGATCACCTGGTAGGGAATCAGCTTAGTTTCTTCGCCCACTTCCTCGAAACGGCGGCCCATAAACCGCTTAATCGAGTAAATGGTATTCTCAGGGTTGGTGACGGCTTGCCGCTTCGCCACTTGGCCCACCAGGCGTTCGCCGCTCTTGGTGAAACCGACGACGGACGGCGTCGTGCGGCCGCCCTCCTGGTTGGGGATAACGACGGGCTGCCCGTTTTCCATGACGGCGACCACCGAGTTGGTGGTTCCTAAATCGATGCCAATGATCTTGCTCATGAAGACTCCTCGCTCACAATCTCTAAACTCTCGGCTCGGCGGACAGCTATACCGGTGGCTCGTATCCGCGCTTAGCCTGATAGCAGTATCAAACTTTAGTGCCTCATTGTCAAGTCTATATGCGCAGGAGCCGCTGCTGGTCGCGGCGGCGTCGGACCTCTCCCCCATCCAAACCCTTCTGCAGGAAGAGTTTGGCCGCAAAGTCACGTTCACTTTTGGCGCTTCGGGGATGTTGGCGCGGCAGATCGAAAACGGGGCTCCTTTTGACCTTTTTCTCTCCGCCGACGAGTATCAGGTAGAGCCGCTGGTGAAAAAGAACAAGGTCGACCCGGATTCCCGGCAGATCTATGCGATCGGCCGGATTGCCATTTGGTCGAAGTCCGGAAACTTCAAAAGCCTCGCGGACCTCCCCAAGGCCCGCGCCATCGCCATCGCGAATCCGCTGACGGCGCCGTATGGCCGCGCCGCCAAGGAGGCCCTAGCGAAAAGCGGGCTTTGGCCGCAGGTGCAGGATAAGGTGGTGCAGGCCGAAACCGTACGCCAAGCCTTTCAGTTTGCCGAGAGCGGCAACGCCGATGTCTGCATCACCGCCTATTCGCTGGTCTTTGACCAAGGCGGAATTCAGGTGAAAGATGACTTGCACCGGCCATTGCGGCAAATCGGCGTGGTGATCAACAAGTCGAAGCGCCGCAAGGAGGCTGCGGCATTTCTGGACTTCCTGCTCAGCCCCGCTGGCCGCGGCATTCTTGCCACGCATGGTTTCAACCTGATGCCGGGCGCCCCAAGCCTCAAGCGGAAATGAACCCCTTCGATACCATCGCCACCGGCTACGCTCAGCGCCCCCCTCCCGTCCATTCCGAAATCCTCCGACGCGTCCTCGCCCATTGGCCCACCCCGATTCGCCGCGCCACCGACGTCGGCTGTGGTTCCGGCATCTCACCCCGCGCCTGGCCGCCATCGCCTCCGAACGCATCGGCGTCGCGAACCTGCGGCTTCCATGGTGGCGATCGCCAATCAGGTCGACCCGCAAGCACGCTTCCTGGTGGGTCCGGCCGAGGCGATTCCCCTGCCTGATTCAAGCGGTGACCTCTGAGCCGTTTCTTCCCGGAGCCTCATCGGCTGCTCGCCCCCGCCGCGGCAGCGATTGGCTGGCGCTCTTTGTCGATCGCTACCCGTGGGCCCCGAACGAAGCCCGGCATCTGGACCCCGCGATTCTCGCCGCCGAACCACCGGCTTCACCCTTCACGCCTCAGACAAATTTAACCTCGACTACATACTCACCGAGACCAACGTCGCCTACGCAATCCGCCGCGGCGCGACCTCGAAAGAGAACCGCCCCTGGATCGACTCGACGCTCTGGCCCGAAAGCAAAAGCGAAATCCTCTTCCCCAGCTACTACGCGCTCTTCAAACCCTACTCGGAGCATGTTGTAACCCGTTGATCCAGGCTAACTTACGATCCTCTTGAGAATAACCTCTCAAGGATTATTTCCAAGGCGAAATTCACCTCTCCCGCTCGCTGCGCTCTTCCAACCATACTCGGAGTATGTTGTAACCCATAGACCGAGCCTCACTTACGAACTTCTTGAGAATACGATCTCACCAATATCCGCCCACGCCAGAACGCTAGTTCCGCGATTTTCCTACCCGCCGCCGCGCCACCGCCAGAAACGAAGGAAAATTCATACTCGGAGCATGTTGTAACCCACTGACCCAGCGTTACTTACGAACCTCATGAGAACATATTCTCAAAGTTAACTTCCCAGCCGCTCCCGTAGCGTGAAATAATACCGGCCATGCCGATTTCCCGCCGTCAATTCCTGAGCACCGCCCCCTGGCTTGTGGCTTATCACCAACTCGCCGCCGCCGACAAAGGCCAACTCAAGATTCGCGACCTGCAGACGATGACCCTCCAAGGCGACCGTACTTACCTCCTGGTGAAGGTGATCGCCGACGACGGCACATTCGGTATCGGCGAAGCCTACGGCACTCCCGGCTACGGAGTGCGCGAGCAGATTCATTCGCTCAAAAGTTGGCTCGTCGGTAAGGACCCGCTCGAGATCGACAAAATCTACACCACGCTCGGCGAGGGCACCAAGAGCCTCAGCGGCACCCGGACCGACGGCTCCGCCCACAACTTCCCCCGCGCCGCCAGCGGCATCGAAATGGCCCTCTGGGACCTCGCCGGCAAGGCGCTTGGCGTCCCCACTTCGACACTCCTCGGCGGCCGCTTCCGCGAGCAGGTGCGCGTCTATGATCACTCCGCCCCCAAGGACATGCTCGACAAAGCCGGATGCCGCGAATGGGCGCAGAAGGTGAAAGCCGACCCCGCCGGCTTCACCGGCCACAAATTCGGCTTCCCGCACGAGAAAGGGCACGATCCGTCGAATCGCGTGCTGACCACCAAAGAGCTGATCCACGTGCGCCAGGGCTTCGAAAACGTCCGCGAGGCCATCGGGTGGGACCAGGACATCATGGTCCACTGCCACTGGGAGTACGGCCTCCGCACCGCCATCCAAATCGCCGAAGCCGTCGCGCCCATCAAGCCCTTGTGGCTCGAAGATCCCCTGCCCGTCGATTATTCGGATTCCTGGAAGCGCCTCGCCGCCAGTTCCACCGTCCCCATCTGCATGGGCGAAAATCTCTCCCGCCGCCAAGGCTTCAAGGACTTCCTCCTGAACCAGGGCTGCGACATCGTCAATCCCGACCTGCGCAACTCCGGCGGCTTTCTCGAAACCAAACGCATCGCCGACATGGCCGACTTATTCGGCATACCCATGTCGACCCATAACACCGCAAGCCAAGTGCATACTTACTCGAATGCCCAGTGGGCCGCCTCCATTCGCGATTACTTAGTTACAGAAACCGTCACCGGCAAAGGCGGCTGGATGGACCAGTTACTCGTCCTCGATGGGCCCTATATTCAAAACGGCCATATCCAAGTCCACTCGCGCCCGGGTTTGGGACTAACGCTGAATCCGGACGTGGCCAAGGCTCATCTGGCCGAAGGAGAAAAATGGTGGGGCTAGGCCCTCTTTAACCCCAATGTAAAGAGAATTTTGCAACTCGCCAAATTCGTCACCAATCTCCAGTTTTGCCAAAACTTTCGCGTGCGCCCCAGGGTTCGTGCAGGTCATGATCGGGGTGATCCACCAATGAAACCAACCATCTTCCTCCTGTTACTGACGGCCGCCGCCGAGGCGCAAAACTTACGGTCCCTCAAAACAGTCCCCACGCCCACGCCCGCGCTGACAGGCTTGGTGCGCGACCGCCAAGCGCTCACCGCCCTCGGCAAGGCCTTCTTCTGGGACATGCAAGCCGGCAGCGACGGCCGCACCGCCTGCGCCACCTGCCACTTCCACGCCGGTGCCGACCTGCGCCCGCAGAACCAAATCTCTGACCCCATCAACGCCTTCCTCGTCAACCGCGCGCTCGCCACCGTCGACTTCCCGCTGCGCTCCTTCAGTGATCCCAACAGCCGCAACTCGATCGTGTTGTGGGATAGCAGCATGCGCATCGGATCCGCCGGCGGCTTCCGGCGTTCGTTCGAGGATATCGTCCCCGGCCAAGCCGCCGAACGCGGCGCTGACCTGCTGGACCGGCCGGAGTTTATGCTAAGCGCCCTCCAAGTCCGCCGCGTTACCGCCCGCAACTCGCCTTCGGTCATCAACGCCGTCTTCTCCGTGCGCAACTTCTGGGATGGCCGCGCCACCCGCCTCTTCAATGGCTTCACGCCCTTCGGAACCAACAATGACGCTCCCGGCGTACTCGTCTGGGCCAATAGCAACTTCACCCGCGAAGCGATCTCGCTCGATAATGCCAGCTTAGCCTCACAAGCCGTCGGTCCGGCGATGGATCATCTCGAAATGTCCTACGAAGGCCGCACGTGGCCGAAGTTAGGCAAGAAGTTACTCAGCCTGCGCCCACTCGGCTTACAGCGCGTCGCGATCGACGATAGCGTACTGGGCTCGCTCGCCCGCCGCGATGCCCCCGGTCTTAGTGACGAAACCACTTACTGGTCACTAATCCAAAAAGCCTTCGAGCCTCGTTTGTGGGAATCTACCCAGTTAGTCGATCTTACCGGGAAACCGCTCGAAGGCCGCTTCGGCCCGCCCACCAATACCAATGAATTTACGCAAGCCGAGTATAACTTCTCGCTTATTTGGGGGCTCGCCCTATATGGCTACGAATCCACTTTAGTCTCGAACGATTCTCCGTTCGATCGTTTTATGGACGGAGACACCAGAGCACTTACTCAACAGGAACAGGACGGCATGCGCTTCTTCCAAACCACCGGCCGTTGCACCACCTGCCACAATGGCGCTGAGTTCTCCGCCGCCAGCTTCAGCGGACTCGGCGGCGGCGGCCGCGGCGGCAACCGCGCCTTCCAACGCACTGGCGTCCGGCCGATTGCCGAAGACTCTGGCTCCGGCAATGGCAACTTTAAGTCCATCGGCCTGCGCAACATCGAGCTCACCGGCCCCTATTTCCACACCGGCGGCCAAGCCACGCTCGAACAAGTCGTCGACTTCTACGCCCGCGGCGGCGACTTCGCTAACGGCGACATCCGCCCCTTCAACGCCACCCCCGCCCAGAAGGCCTCTCTGGTCGCCTTCCTAAAAGCCCTCACCGATAACCGCGTCCGCTTCGAGCGCGCCCCCTTCGACCATCCCGATCTCTGCGTCCCCATCGGGCATAACGAAGCCGAAGCCTCCCCCGCTTTCCCCCGCAGCGCCACCGACCGCACCGCCCTCGTCTCCGCCGTCGGCGCCGCCGGCAACTTCGTCCCTCTGCGCACCTTCGAAGAGATGCTCAAAGGCATCGGCACCGACGGCTCGCGGGCGCAATCCTCGCCCAACGTCTGCCCAGCCCCCTAAACGCGAAAAGCGCGGGCACTCAGGCCCGCGCTCAAGAAAAACATCGACAGTCAAACTACGCGGCTTCGCGCTCTTCGAGAAGCCGCGAATCGGTCTTGGCAACCTTCACCATTTTCGCGACGCCCAAAGCCTGCAGCAAGCGGATCTGCAGCCAGGTGATGTCCAGTTCGTACCAAGCCAAGCCGTGCCGGGCCGAAGCCGGGTGCGCATGATGATTGTTGTGCCAGCCCTCGCCAAAGGTAAGCATCGCCACCCACCAGTTGTTACGCGAATCGTCAGTCGTCTTAAAGCGCTTCGATCCCCACATATGCGTGGCGGAGTTGACGAGCCACGTGGAGTGCAGCCCGATCGTCACGCGCAGGAACGTCGCCCAAGTCACCATCGCCATCGCGCTGTGCCATCCACCGTAGCTGTAGCCCCAGATGGCCAAAGATACGCCGACCACGGCCAGCGGCAGCCAGTGCCAGGTGTTCAGCCAACGATAAAACCGGTCAGCGTACAGGTCGGGAGCCATGCGGCCGAGTTGCTCAGTCTTGTTGTGATGGCCCGCGCCGGTGATGATCCAGCCCATGTGGGACCACCAGGCGCCGTCGCGCGGCGAGTGCGGATCGCCATCCTTGTCACTCTTCGCGTGATGCACGCGGTGGGTCGCCACCCAAAAGATCGGCCCGCCTTCGAGCGCCAGCGAACCGCACAAACCAAGGAAGTACTCGCCCATTTTCGAAATCTTGTAGCCGCGGTGCGTGTGCAGGCGATGGTAACCCATGCCAATGCCGCAGCTGATCGCCAACCAGTAGAGGAAGACCGCGACGCCAACGGCGCGCCACTCAAAGAAAAAAGGCGCCGCTAAGGCACCCGCGTGGAAGATGACCAAAGCGATGACCGTAATCCAATTGATGGGCCGCTTGTCGTGGATGGTAGTGATGGTAGCTGACATATCCAATCTGAGCGTACCGGATATTTAACCGCACCAATGTAATAGTTGTGTAATAGCTTAATGTAATAAAAAATCCGCCTAAGCCCCCACCAATAGGGAGGTTAGGCGGATTTTGGTGACGCTGAAATTTAGGCCAGTTTCGTCTTCTTAATCGGCAATTCCCGAATCCGTTTGCCCGTGGCGGCAAAGATCGCATTGGTAATCGCCGGGGCGATCGGCGGTACACCCGGCTCGCCCACCCCCGAATGCGGAGCGTCGCTGGGCACGATGTGGACATGGGTCATCATCGGCGCCTCGTTGATCCGCGCCACCGGATAGTTGTGGAAGTTCGACTGCTGAATGCGCCCATCGGCGGCGGTAATCTCGCCCATCAGGGCCAAACTCGCGCCAAAAACGGCCGCGCCTTCAAACTGCGCCTTCACCCGGTCGGGATGGATGATCTGCCCGGCGTCAATCGCCAGGTCAATCCGCGGAATGCGCAGGACGCCCTTGTCGTCCACCTCCACTTCCACTACGGCGGCAACATACGTCAGGAAGCTGCGATGCGCCGCAATGCCCAGCGCGCGACCCTTCGTAGGCTTCTTGTTCGCCCAGCCGCTCTTATCCGCCGCCAACTGAATCACGCGCTTCAAGCGGGCCGTGTCGAAGGGAAATTTCTCGAGCGACTGGCCGTTGTTCCAGAACTTGGTGCCTTCCGCCTCAAAGTCAATCTTGCGGTCCGGCCCGATCGCCGCCAGCAGGTACTCCACGCGGTCGCGACCGGCCTGCGCCGCGAGTTCGTCAATGAACGAATGCACGCCAAAGGCGTGGTAGATATTGGCCACCGCGCGCATCCAGCCAATGCGGAAGTGGTTCTTGGCGGGGCCATTTTCGGCCCGCTGATTCGGAATCGCCCACGGCGTATCCACCAAGCCCATGCCGAGCTCGACGTCGAAGCCGTATTCGGCCGAGGCATCGAAGGTGGACGAAATCGACGGGAACACCGAGCGATGCAACATCGCCACCGGCTTGCCCTGCGCATCCACCGCGGCCTTCATATACATCGCGGCGACCGTATGATAGAAGTCGAAGCGGATATCGTCTTCGCGGCTCCAGACCACCTTCACCGGCTTGCCCAGCTTCTTCGAAATCAGCGCCGCCTCGGCCACGTAATCGGGCTTGCTCTTGCGGCCAAAGCCGCCGCCCAGCAGCGTCACGTGGCAGATGACGTCTTCCTTCTTGATGCCCAAGGCCGCCGCTACGGTATCCTGCACCGCTTGCGGATTCTGCGTCGGGCACCAGCAAGTGCACTTGCCGTCTTTAAACTCGGCCACGGCTACCGGCGGCTCCATCGGCGCGTGCGACAGCATTGGCACGTAGTATTCGGCCTCAATCGTCTTCGCGGCGCCGGCAAACGCCTTATCGACATCGCCCAGGTTGCGCACCATCTTCTGCGGCGCGCGCGCCGTCTCCTGCAGGCTCTTCTTGAAGG
>Ga0105049_10001050_pt1 | contig 32100 bp, 25 predicted proteins | sample MAT06_FD_78087 | JGI IMG/M metagenome (GOLD analysis project Ga0105049, IMG submission 78087) | Freshwater microbial communities from Lake Fryxell liftoff mats and glacier meltwater in Antarctica - MAT-06 | ecosystem: Environmental > Aquatic > Freshwater > Ice > Liftoff microbial mat | place... | reverse complement strand
TCCAGACGTCCTCGGCCTTGAAGAGATCCTCGATCTTGCCACGGCCACGCTTGGTGATCACTTCGTTCATCTGGCCTTCGAGGAGCTCCTCGTAGGTCGGCTTGCGGACATTGCGAAGCACGCCGATCGGTTCGGGGAACGCTGGCATGGCCATTCGGCTCAGCAGATACGCCAGCGTGGCGTCCTCGGCTCGCTCGTCGTGAATGATCAGGTCGTCCGGGCCGCAATCCTTGCCGACCTCGACAACCTCGGGCTTCAGGCCGTTGAGGCGGATGCCCTTGTTGCGATCCTTGCCGAAGATCAACGGCTTGCCATGCTCGACGTAGACAGTGCTATCCGACTTGATCGTCTTGTCGGTGGCGTATTCGAAGACGCCATCGTTGAAGATCTTGCAATTCTGATAGATCTCCACAAAAGCACTGCCCTTGTGGGCCGCGGCCTTCTGAAGTGTCGCCACCATGTGCTGCACATCGACATCGATGGTTCGGGCCACGAAAGTCGCTTCCGCGGCGAGGGCCAGCGACATCGGGCGGACCGGGGTTTCAAAGGAGCCTTGCGGGCTGGTCTTCGTCTTGGTGCCAAGCCGGCTGGCGGGGGAATACTGGCCCTTGGTGAGGCCGTAGATCTCGTTATTGAAGAGGAGAATCTTGAGATCCACGTTGCGGCGCAGGGCGTGGATGAGGTGGTTGCCGCCGATGGAGAGTCCGTCGCCGTCGCCGGTGACGACCCACACTTGCAGGTCAGGGTTGGCAAGCCGCAGGCCCGTGGCGAAGGTGGGCGCCCGGCCGTGGATCGTGTGGAAGCCGTAGGTGTTCATGTAATACGGGAACCGGCTGGAGCAGCCGATGCCCGAGACGAAGACCATCTTCTCGCGGGGGATGCCCACGGTGGTGAGGGCCTTTTTCATCTGGGCGAGGATCGAGTAGTCCCCGCAGCCCGGGCACCAGCGGACTTCCTGGTCCGTGGTGAGTTCTTTGGTCGTCAAAGTGGGGAGAGCGGTGGCAGCCATTTGGTTATCCTCGGAACGCTACTTTGAAAGCTATTCAATTAACGATAGAGAGAGTTTCCGTCGTCAGGTTGGCCGGGGAATCCCAAAACACTTTTCCATCTATCCGGTAGGAATTTCCCAGACACTCAACACAAGTACTTTTCGATCGTCCTCGATAATGTCAAACCACAGACCTAACGGAGACGAGAGAACGATTCTTGTTAGCGGCGATCCTCGTGATTCACCGACTTGTTTCGGATCGGGGCTCATGGGTAATTCGAGGCGATTCACCGTAGCCGTCACCAGGCGTTTATCGGAGGCATTCGTCCACAAGGCGACAAGCTCATCCTCGGCTGGCGGCGCGTATTCTACGGTGTACTTCATGGGGACTCGGCTTCGAGTCGTTGCATGATCTCCACGAGCGTTTTGCCGCTTCGATAGCGTTCACGCCGCTTCTGGATCTCCGTTTCCAAAACCGGGGGATTATAGCCCAGCGGGGGCACTCCTGAAGGGACATTCGCCGGAATTGGCTGGAACCAACCCGCAACTCGACCAGAGTCGTCGATCACTTCGACGGGGGCGTTCGCCCGCCTCAAGGGTTCGGGTAGGTCCGAAAGCAACACTCCCATGTCAAGCTCCTTACAAATTCCACGATGGCGATGATCCGCTCACCCGCCGCTGAGGACGGCGGCGTCCGCGGCGGGCTTCGGGGCGTGCGTGCCGTTGCGTTCCACGTGGCCGAGGGTTCGCTCGATTGCGGCTTCGATCTCGCTGACGAGGAACGGCTTGCCCTGGATCTTGTTAAGGCCTTCCGCGGGGACAAGGTACTTGGCTCGCAACAGCCAGCTGAGCTGCCCGCTGTTGAGCTCAGGGACCAGGATCTTCTTGAACTTCTTGAGGACCGCGGCCGTGTTCTTCGGCATCGGGTTCAGGTACTTCATGTGAGCCTGGGCTACCTTGAGGCCGTGCTTCTGGCATCGCTGAACGGCGGTGGTGATGGCACCATAAGTGCCGCCCCAACCGATGACGAGAAGTTCCGCATCCGCGGGGCCATGCACTTCAAGATCGGGGATCGTCAGGGCGATGTTCTCGATCTTCTTCGCCCGGGTGCGCACCATGTGCTCGTGGTTCGCGGGTTCGTAGTTGATGTTGCCCGTGAGGTCCTGCTTCTCGATGCCGCCGATGCGGTGTTCGAGGCCGGGCGTTCCGGGTATCGCCCAGGGGCGGGCGAGGAATTCGTCACGCTTGTAAGGCAGGAACTTGCCGGCCTCACCGCTACCGTTTTCGTGGGCCTGGCCCTCGGCCGCGTTCGGGCCGGTGGGGTGCTTCACCTCGATGTTTGGCAGCTTCGCGATGTCCGGAATCTTCCAGGGCTCGGAGCCGTTGGCGATGTAGCCGTCCGAGAGGAAGAAGACCGGGCACATGAATCGAGTGGCAATGCGGACGGCCTCGTAGGCCATGTCGAAGCAGTCCGAGGGGGACTGCGCCGCGACGATCGCTACGGGGCACTCGCCGTTGCGGCCGAACATCGCCTGGAGAAGGTCCGCCTGCTCGGTCTTCGTTGGCAAGCCGGTGGAAGGGCCGCCTCGCTGGACGTCGATGATCACAAGTGGCAGTTCGGTCATGACGGCGAGGCCGATGGCTTCGCTCTTGAGGCAGACGCCGGGGCCGCTGGTGCCCGTGATGCCGACCGCTCCGCCATAGCTGGCTCCGATGGCGACGCCGATGGCGGCGATTTCATCTTCCGCCTGGAAGGTCTTCACGCCGAAGCGGCGGAGTTCCGCGAGCCCTTCGAGCACGCCGCTCGCGGGAGTGATCGGGTAGCTGCCGTAGACGAGCTGCTTCTTCGCAATCTGCGTCGCGGCGACGAGCCCGAGCACGGTGGCCTCGTTGCCCGTGATCTTGCGGTAAGTGCCCGCTGCGATCTTGGCCTTGGCCACCTTGTACTGCACCGGCAGCATCTCGACCGTCTCGCCGTAATTATACCCCGCCTTGAGGGCACGGCTGTTCGCCTCGACGTACATCGGGTTCTTGCCGAACTTTTCCTTGATCCACTTGAGGCTGTTCTCCATCGGCCGTTCGTACAGCCAGTAGACGAGCCCCAGGGCGAAGAAGTTCTTGCAACGGTCCGCCTCGCGAGGCGTGAGCTTGCACTCGGCGACGGCCTCACGTGTGAGCTTGGTGATACCGACACGGACGACGCGATAGCCCTTCAGGCTGCCGTCTTCCAGGGGGTTGCTGGTGTACTTGGCCTTGTCGAGATCCGAGGTGCCGAAGCCATCCGAGTTGAGGATGAGGATGCCGCTCTGCTGGAGGTCGCGAATGTTCGTCTTGAGGGCGGCGGGGTTCATCACCACGAGCGCATCAAGATCGTCGCCCGGCGTGTGAATCTCGCTGCTGGAGAAGTGGACCTGGAAACCCGAGACGCCTGCGAGCGTGCCGGCCGGCGCCCGAATTTCCGCGGGGAAGTCCGGAAAGGTCGCGATGTCGTTGCCGATGAGGGCGGAGGTGTTGGTGAACTGGGTGCCAGTCACCTGCATACCATCGCCAGAGTCGCCGGCGAAGCGGATGGTGATGGACTCGACTTCTTCGACCCGCCGGTGGTGTCCGTTGACCGACGGAGGTGCTGCCGGCGCGCCGGCCGTGGCGGGAGAGTTGTTAGCGGAGCTCATGAAACCAAGTCCTCGAACGATGCGTCTTGGGAGAGCGCGAAGGAAAAGCTTGGGTGGATTGCCTGACTATACAAGTTCTACACATCCTATTGTCGGATGTCAGGGGCGATTCTCTTAAATGCGGAACGTATCGAACGCCGCCTTAACGACATCGCCTGGTCGGGCGTTCACGCACCCTCGGCCTTATCGGGGTAATGGTTCGCAAGGGGCGGTTGGTTGTACACAAGGCCGGGAAAGTGCTCGACCAGGTAATGCACCACCTGCTTCACGGAGAGAATTCCCACGGGCCGGTCGGAATCGTCCACAACCGGCAGGTGGCGATAGCTGCCCGCTTCCATTTTACGGATCGCACTGCGAACCGAATCCCTGGGATGCACCACGGACGGGTCCGGCGTCATGCAGTCGGCCATCGGCGTTTCGAGCGATCGACCGCGGCCCAGGATTCGTGTCAACAGATCGCGTTCCGTGAAAAGGCCTTCGAGCCGGCCGAGTCGCGTCACCAGCAAGCAGCCGATGTTCTCGCGACGCATCAGTTCCACCGCCACGGAGACGGGTTCGCCTACATCGAGAAAGCGCGGAGGCCTCGGATTCAAACGCGAGACGCTGTCCACGCGGAGGTTGCGGGACAACTCCCTCGGGAACATTGTCGGCAGAGGGGGAGGGCTGATCCCCGCGTGCGGTCGGCGGCCTGGAAATGGTATCATGCGTATGAAGCCAGCATGGCTGGGAGGTCTCGGAGGGTCATTGTGCGACGATCGCTCGCTTCGGCAACTGCCTGAACTCTCGATTCCAAAAGGTTCCGAGCTCCGATCGTCGTCAAACCCTACCAGGGAAGCGTGAAAACCGTAACTGTTGTGTCATGAGGCGTGGCTGGAACGCAACCCCAACTTCACGAGGTGCTGCCAATGCCCTCCCCCGATCGGATGCTCAACGCACTCCGCCAGGCGATCACGCTCACCCGGGCCACGCCCGGTCGCCGCGGGCATGTGCTTCATCTCCAGGATTGCAGCGAAGTCCTCGTGGCCGGAGACCTTCACGGCCATGTCGGCAACTTCCAGGCCCTGATGCTGGCCGCGGATCTCGAACGACACCCGACCCGGCACTTCGTTCTCCAGGAGATCATCCACGGCCGCTTTCACTATCCCCAGGGTGGGGACAAGTCTCATCAACTGGTTGATCTCTTCGCGGCGTTGAAGTGTCGCTATCCGAAGCGCGTGCACCTGATTCCCGGCAACCACGAACTCGCCCAGTGGACCGGCCGCATTGTCATCAAGGCCGACGTGAACCAGAACCGCCTCTTCGAGGACGGCGTACTCACCGCTTACGGCTCCGAAGCGGCCAATCGCATCTACGAGACTTACCTGGACCTGTTTCGCGTCTCGCCGCTGGCGATCTACTGCCCCAACCGCGTGCTGCTCTGCCACAGCCTGCCGCCGAGTCGTGCGCTGGCCCAGTTTGATCGGGCTCGCCTGGAGCGGGAGGACTTCGAGGAAATCGATCTGAACCCCGGCGGTTCGGTCCACAGCTTACTCTGGGGCCGCGACACGGAACCCGAGACGGTGCAGGCCTTCCTCGAAGTGATGGACGCGGACCTGCTGATCTCGGGCCACATCGCCTACGACGAGGGCTTCGGGGCCCCGAACGATCGCCAACTGATCGTGGACTGCTGCGAATCGCCCGCGGGGTATGCGTTGGTGCCGACGGATCGGCCGCTCACGCACGGGGAACTGCTGGCCTGCGTGAGAACGGTTTGAGACGACTCGTGGCCGAGGCCTCTGGCGATTTGAGCTCGTCTTCGACAGAATGAACGCCACCGAGATTGCCGCTCCGAGGATTGCATCCATGCCGATTGCCGTCGAATGCCCGAAATGCGAATCGACCCTCTCGGCCCCGGACTCGGCCGCGGGCAAGAAGATCCGCTGCCCGGAATGTCAGGCCGTGGTGCCCGTGCCAGCCGAGGACGCCGCGGAGGAAGCCCCACGCCCGAAGCGACGCAAGAAGCCGGCGGAGGCCGCCGAGGACGACGACCGCCCTCGAAAGCGAAAGCGGAAGGGAGCGAAACGCGCCGCCCCCGAGGAAGACGACGAACCCCTCGACGACGATGAAGACGATGGCGAAGGCCGCGGCGGAGGCGGAGGCGGCCCCACCATCCCCGCACCGGTCTGGATCGCTTATGGCATCTGTCTCCTCGCCATCCTTATTGGCATCGGTGCCTCCGTCTACGTGGTGAGGTCAGCCCGCGATCGAGACGAGCAGGCCAGAAGAGAGAGAGATCAACCCGTCGTCAAGCCTGCGTCGACGGACGACGCGGGGGCTGGAGCCGCGACGCCGTGACGCCGTGACGCCTCCACGTTCGTTTCGTTCGCCCACCGACGCACAATGATGGAACGAATTCACCTGCCGACGGCGGACGGTCCCCGGGCTTACAGCCTGTTCGCGCCGTCATCGCCGCATCCACTGCCACTGGTGCTCTTCCTGCACGGTGCCGGAGGTTCCGCGGAATGGGCGGACGAAGAAACTGGCTGGTCTCGCCTGGCCGCATCGGAGCGGTTCGCCCTGGCGTTGCCGGAAGGACTTCCGCCCGATCCGGCGAAGCCTCCGAAGTTTCTCACCAATCCTCTCCGCTGGAACGATGGCTCGCCCGGCCCGACGGGCCTCCCTTCGACGGCGGATGATGTGGCTTTCCTGGCTCGCGTGATCGAGGATGTGAGCCAGCGAATTCGTGTCGACCCGGCTCGAATCTATACGACCGGCTTCTCGAATGGAGCGGGCATGACGTTCCGCCTGGCCGGTGGTCTCGCGGGGAAACTGGCCGCCATCGCTCCCGTGGCGGGGCTGTTCTGGTGTCGTGAGACAAAGCCTGCCCGCCCCGTCCCGACGCTCTACATGATCGGCGATGCGGATCCACTCGTCCCCTGGCGGGGCGGCCGCGTGCGTTCTCCCTGGCTGCATCGCCTCGTGTCGAAGCCTTCCGTTCCGGAATCCCTGGAAACCTGGGCCGCCGCCAATGGCTGCGTCGCCGTGCCGCTGGTTGGATCGAGTTCGAGGGGAGTGCGAGTCGAGGTGTATCCAGGGCCGGTGGAGTGTCGCGTGCAAGTGATCGCCGGGCTCGGCCATCACTGGCCCGGCGGCCTCGGTCGGCTGACACCAAAGCTCGCGGGCCCACCCTCAAACGCCCTCGACGCCACCGCCGAGATCTGGCGATTCTTCAAGAACAGTTCGAATGACAAAAGCGAAGGGCTCGGATCGTCGAATTCGGAGTTGACGGAGTCTATTTGATACGACTTGGAATTGGCTTCGGGTTCGCCAGGGGCCTGTAGGGGCCACCCCGCCGCTGACGCTTCGGGATCGCCCTACCACTTCCGTGGCAGGGCTTGCGAGGTGGGCGAAGGGCCTCTACAATTCTGAGAGGTAATACGAAGTAATTCCTCATTCATGGTGCCTGCGATGAACCGTTCTCTCCTGGTCGCGGCCCTTGCCTTTGTGTCAGTCGGGTGTCAAAAGTCCCACACTCAGGACTGGCCGGATCGGCCGGGCCCGAAGGTGGTGGTGTCGTTCGCGCCGCTCTACAGCTTTGTGGCGAGCGTGGCGGGGGACGACGCCGTGGTGAAGAATGTGATGACGACCACCGGCCCCCATGATTTCAACCCGACCGATCAAGACGCTCGCCTGCTTCAGAAGGCCGATCTCTTTTTCATCAACGGCCTCGATCTCGACAACGCCAAGGCCAAGACGATGAAGCAGGGCGTCGAGAACGCCAGGCTTCAGATTGTCGATCTTGGCAGCAAACTCGATAAGTCGCTCCTGATGGAAGGGGTCTGCCAGCACATGCACAAGCCGGGCGAGGCTCACCAGCATGGTGATGATCCGCACGTCTGGTTGTCGCCGAGCCGGGCGATCAAGATGGTCGAGGCGATTCGCGAGGCCCTCAAGGAGGCGGACCCTTCCCACGCCGCCAATTACGATCGGCGAGCGGCGGAGTACATCGCAAAGCTCGAGAAACTCCAGGCGGAGGGCCTCGCCCTGCTGAAGGACAAGAAGGACCGCAAGCTCGTGACGTTCCACGAGTCGATGAATTACTTCGCGGACGACTACAAGTTGAGCGTCTTCGACGTGGTGCAACAGAAGCCTGGGACCGAGCCCGGTACGGAGGACGTCCAGAAGCTTCTTCGCCGGTGTGCGAATGCGGACGTGTCCGTGATCGCAGTGGAACCGCAATACAGCCGAAACGAGTCCGCGAAGACGCTGCTGGACGAACTCAAGCACAAGGGCGTGAAGGACGCTCGCTTCGTGTCGTTCGACCCACTGGAAACGGTGACGCCGGGCGATCTCACGCCGGACTGGTACGAACGCAAGATGCGTCAGAACCTGCAAAACCTGGCCGAGGGGTTGAAGTGAGCCTGTCGCTACCGGTCGTCGAGGCTCCGGCACGCACGCTGGTCGGGATCCACGATTTGCACATTGAACTGGGCGGACGGGTCGTGCTCGATGGCGTGAACGCGGACGTGCTGGCCGGGCAGATCACGGCCCTCATCGGGCTCAATGGCTCGGGGAAGACCACGCTGCTTCGCGCGATCATTCGAGAGTATCCCTTCCGCGGCGAGATTCGCTTTCACTGCGGGCATGATCACTCGCAGCCGAACCCGCAACACGTCGGTTACGTGCCGCAGCGTCTGAACATCGATGCGAAGATGCCGCTGACGGTCCGCGACCTGCTCGCCCTGGCGTTGCAGCGCTGGCCGATCTTCCTGGGAACGTCGCGGAAGCTGACGCTGAGAATTCAGGGAATGCTGGATCGCGTGGGGATGACGGAGTCTCTGAATGTGCCGGTGGAAGGGCTCTCGGGCGGCCAGCTTCAGCGTGTGCTTCTGGCCCTGGCGATCGAGCCGCAGCCGGAATTGTTGCTCCTGGACGAGCCGGCCGCCGGGATCGATTTCAAGGATCAGCAACGTTTTTACGAGTTGCTCGCGAACCTGAACAGGCAGATAGGCGTGACGATTTTGCTCGTCTCTCACGAGTTAACGATGGTGAGCAAGCACGCCCATCACATCCTGTGCTTGAGGGACGGCCGAATTCAGTGCCAGGGGCCGCCAGGGGAGATTCTGAAACCGGAGGTCTTGGCGCAGACCTTTGGCACGGATATGCAGCAATTCCAGCATTACCACCCGCATTAAAGCCAACTTCCAGGCTTCGGGTCCCGCCGTCACGGACGTGGAACTCGAAGCCTGGAAGCGGCGACGCCTGGCGATCACGCGGCGTCGTCGAGCGGCGGCCAGTCCTTTTCGACCCCTTCGCGTTCGATCGAATCGAGGGTCTCTCGACTGATCTCGAACTGCTGGGCCACCTGTTTTTTGGACTCGGGAACGGTCATCGCCCCGGTATCCTGCGCGTTCGCCAGGGCCAGGAAAATCGACTTCCGTTGATCAATCGACAAAGCTCGAAGCGACATGGGAAACACCCACTTCCAGGAACGCGGCAATCGGCCACGGGTAACAAGAATTCCATCGGACGTGGGCGAGAGCTACGCCAACAAAACTCCCAACTTCTGCAACCTTCGTCCTCTTTCACTATATGCCCCTTCCAAGAAACAAAAGGTTGAATTCTTCAGGAAATTGAATCACATTCTTAGAGAGAACACGCCGCACCCACCTCGCCCCTGCCCGGAAAGGCTCGATATGTCTCCGCAAATACGCCTTGGCTGCCTGCTCATCGCCCTCATTGGCCTGACTTCGTTCGACTCGCCTCGAGGCGTTTCGGCCGAGCCCACTCCCGCCGTGAGCTGGCTCAACGATCGCCTCACGGCGGTGGATCGGTCCTTCGAGGCCGAGAAACGGGATCTCGTCGCCCTTTACCAGCATCTTCACGCCAATCCCGAGCTCTCGCTCATGGAGGTGAAAACGGCGGCCCGCCTCGCGGACGAACTGCGAAAGCTGGGCTTCGAGGTGACGGAAAAGGTCGGCGGCACGGGTGTGGTCGGCGTGATCAAGAACGGGCCGGGCCCCGTCGTGCTGGTTCGCACCGACATGGACGCACTCCCCGTGGTGGAGCAGACCGGCCTGCCTTACGCGAGCAAGGTTCGCACCAAAGACCTCGCGGGAAAAGAGGTCGGCGTCATGCACGCCTGCGGGCACGACATCCATATGACCTCGTGGGTCGGCACCGCCCGGGCCCTCGCCGCCAACAAGGACAAATGGTCAGGTACGCTTCTGATGATCGCTCAACCCGCCGAGGAGATCGGCGCCGGGGCGAAGGCGATGCTCGAGGACGGCCTTTACCAGCGATTCCCGAAGCCGGACTACGCCATCGCCCTCCACACCGATCCCTTCGCGGAGTTCGGCAGCATCAGCTATGCGGAAGGCCTCACCATGGCGAATGCCGACTCCGTCGACATCCTCGTGAAGGGCCGCGGCGGACACGGATCCGCGCCGCATACGACAATCGACCCGATCGTGCTGGCCGCCCGCATCATCCTGGATTTGCAACTGATCGTGAGCCGGGAGTCCAATCCGGTCGATCCATGCGTCGTCACGGTGGGGTCGATCCATGGCGGAACGAAGCACAACATCATCCCGAACGAAGTGCAGATGCAACTCACCGTCCGCACCACGAACAACGTGTCGCGCGATCGTGTACTGCGGTCGATCGATCGGATCGCCAAGACGGCGGCGCAGGGTGCCCTGGCCCCCGAACCCGAGGTGAAGGTCCACGTGATTTACACTCCCGCGACGGTGAACGACGTGGCCCTCGCCAGGCGGACGGCCGCCGTCTTCCGCGAACTGCTGGGCGAAGCGAACGTCCGCATACGGCAGCCCTTGTTGGGTGCGGAGGACTTCAGCCGCTACGCCGCCGAGAAGACGCCGATCTTCATGTTCTTCCTGGGGACGATGGCTCGGGATCGCATCGAGGCGTCCAAGAAGGAGGGCGCCGCACCACTGCCAGGTTGGCACAGCGACAGCTACGCTCCCTCCCCGGAAGGGAGTGTCCAGGCCGGGATGCGAACGCTGAGCCTGGCGGCGATGGACCTGCTGCGAAAGTCGAAGTAAAGGCGGGCGCTCACCGCGGCTCGACAAGCGGCATCAGAATAAACGCGACTGCGGGAATCCGGGACTGAAGCTGCCTGTTTTCTGCCGTATCATGGAGCTTGCGCCCCTTCCCTGAGCGAGGTATCGCGATGTCGATTCCATGGCCTCCACTGGCTTCGCGAACACTTGACCGATTCATGACGAGGCTCGAAGAATTGAAGCATCTCCAACCGGGATGGTTGGACGGCGAGGGCCAGGCGCTTCCGCCCAAAGCTGTGGACGAGTTCGCGAATCTGTTCGAGGAGTTCTACTCTACGACAAGACCGTTACCGCACATCTACCCGACCGAGGAAGGCGGATTGCGCCTCGAATGGCTTATCGGTCCTCTCGACCTCTCCTAGGATGGGCGAGCCACGGGAAGCATACCTAACTCCGGCCGGCCGCTGCGCAACACTCCGGTAACACCTTCACTCCTTGTCCCTCCCCGTTTCTCCCGCTTCATCCACCTTGACCGCGGCTGCCAATTCTCGCTAGTATCGCTCATCCGTCGGAAGCTCATGGAGGGGCATGGATGCCTGATCCTCAGTTCTGGTTTGGGCGACGCGTTCTTGTCACCGGTTGCACAGGTCTCCTCGGCACGGCCGTCGTTCGCGAACTCCTGGATCGCGGAGCGTACGTCGCAGGGCTTGTGCGCGACCGCGTTCCCGATGGCGACTATCAGCGCGATCGTCGCTTCCGAAATGTCCACCTCGTTCGCGGTCGAGTCGAAGATCGCTTTCGCGTGCAGTCCGCTCTTGCGATTCACCACATCCAGAGCGTGCTTCACCTCGTGGGGCCAACCGATTCTTCATCGCTGGATCGCGGCACCGCCACTGTGCTCTCGGCGATTCAGGGCCACGATTCACGCATCACGGTCGTCACCGCCCGGCCCCTGCCCGGGTTGGGCCTGGCCGGCGCGAACGCAGCGGAGCCAATGAAATGCCCGATCCGCTGGGGCGTGGCTTCGTTCGGCGAAGTCTTCGGAGGCGGCGATCGACATACCTTCCGCGTCGTGCCGGGGACGATCGTGTCGCATTTGCTGGGCGACCGTTCCCACGCGATCATGGAATCGGGGCCGGCCAAGGATTTTGTCTATGCCGTCGATGCCGCCCGGGCCTGCCTTGCGTTGTCCGAGTCGCTGGCGGAATCGGGCACGCCGGGTCGATCGGTCGTGAACTTTCGCTCGGGCTGGGTTTATAGCGAGGCGGACATGGCCGCGATCGTGAGAGCCATTGCAGCCAAGGCCCCGCTGCCAAGGCTCACGGAGTCCCTCGTGGAGAAGCCGCTAAGCTGGGAGCCCTCGGTTTCGATGGTGGAGGGAATTCGCGAGACAATTTCTTGGTATCGTGACTTCCTTCGTAGCCGATTCTTTGGTACACGCTCGGCAGTGCTGTCGCCCCGTGCGGCGGCGTAACGCAGGGGTTGAGGGGCGCGTCGCGTGTCCGCCGTGGTACCGATCGATCGTTGCCGAGTGTGTGCGAGCCCCAGCCTGGATCCTCTACGGGGGCTGGGCGAACTGCCCGCGTACATCGGAAGGCACTCGCAGAAGCCACAAGCCCGGGTGCAAGACCTGGTTCGCCGGGTGATCTGCACAGCTTGCGGGACCTTGCAGACCGACGGCTCGTTGCTGCCGATGCATCTCTATCCGGACGCCAACGACTTCGACCATTCGACGCCGACAAGTCGAGTCGCCTTGAAGCGGCTCGCGAACCGGCTGATCTCCGACTTCCCACTGGCCTCCTCGGATCTCGTCATCGATGTCGGCAGCAATGACGGCACCCTTCTGAAAAGCTTCATGGCGCACGGTTCGCGAACCATCGGCATCGAACCCGCAGCGATCCTTACCGCCAGGGCTCATCACGATGGCGTGCCAACTCTGCATGGTCAGTTCGGCCCGGTGATAAGCCGATACCTTCTGAGGCGAGTGGGCCGGGCCCGCTTGATCGTCTCACGTTTCCTTCTCGGCGTCCTGCCGGACGTCTCCAGCTTTCTCCAGTCCATCGCGAGCCTGCTTGAACCGGATGGCGCTGCGGTTCTCCAGGTGCGTGACTCGCTGGCGGTTCATCGCGGTCTTGGCGGCGAGATGGTCCACGCCATGACGCCCTGCGCCTTGACGCTGCGAGGCCTACTGCCGCTGCTAGCCCAGTGCCGACTGACGCTGACGGACACCGTGGAAGGGCCGGTGAACAGCGGGTCGCGATTCCTCACGCTCCGGCCCGACGGCTCGCACGGCGAGGACCGAGGCTTGTGGCAGCGACATCTCGAATCGGAACGAGCGCTTGGGTGGGCGGAGTTCGCGGCTCGCTGGCAGAGATCCTGCACCGCGCTGCACAGGGAAGTGATTCGCATGGTTCGCTCGGGTCTTCGCGTTGTGGGCTTCTCCGCTTCGGCGGATGCGGTGGCCCTGCTTCATCTGGCTCGGCTGGGGCCCGATTTGCTCGCGGAGATCCTGGACCCGAACTTGCTCGCTCACGGCATGTGGACCTCCGTGGGCCCCGTGCCGATCACGGCGGCCGACCGTGCGGGAAGAGCGGATGTGCTCGTCCTGCTTGATCGCTCCCATCAAGCCGCCGCTCAGGAATGGGCCCGCAGCCGACCGCCCACGCGGCTGTTAATTCCGTTCCCTCAGCCGCACGAAATCCCGTCGAACCGTGGGACATCCGAGGCCGCGTGATGTTCAGGTTCCGCCACGGTACGCGGGAGGCGTCTGCACTTCCGCCGCCCCGGCCGCCAGGATCGCGGCGCGATCGTGGCACGGCGGGTTGATTCGCCTGCGATTGATCTCTTCCTTCGTGGCCTTCGCGATCGCGCCCGTCGCCACCACCGTCCGATCCCAGCCCTCGGTGTAGACGGCACCCCAGGCTCCCAGGTCCAGGACCGTCACATACCAATCGATCCGCAGCGGCTTGAGGGGTAGGCCGACCAGATCACACACGACGTTATGACCGGCGTATCGGCCCATCGGCCTGGCATGCTGGCAGGACATGACGGAGGCGTGGCCCTCGGTGATCATCAGGCGAGCGACATCCCCCGCGGCGAAGACGTTCGCCATCCCTTCGACGCGAAGAAATGAGTCCACCGGCAACCGGCCGAGCGGATCACGCTCCCCGGGGAACTGGGCCGTCAAAGGATGCGCCCGCATCCCCGCACACCAGATCGTGGTACAAGTCGGGATCTCTTCACCGCTCTGAAGACGCAGCGATTCCGCGCCAACCGATTGCACCGACTCCCCGAGGCGTGTCTGCACTCCAAGGGCGGCCAGCGCTTCCGTGATCACGGGCCTGGCGGACTCGCCCATGTCAGAACCCACGTGAGCGTTGTGATCGATGAGAATCACACGACCGCCCTCAAGGCCGAAACCGCGAAGGCGGGCGGGCATCTCGGCCGCGGTTTCGATGCCGGTGAGCCCGGCACCGATGATCGCAACGGTTCTCGAAGCGGGCGTCGAGGGTCGCAAGGCGAGCGACTTCAGGTGCGTCTCGAGCCGTGCCGCACCCGTGAAGGTGTCCACATCGTGGCCGTACGTTGCGAGGCCGGGAAGGTGGGGACGTGCCAGTTGACTTCCCAGAGCGAAGACGAGTCGATCGTAAGGCAGCGTGACGGAGTCGTTCGGCGCCGTGACGGTCACAAATTGATTGGGGAAGTCGAGGTTTGCGACATCGCCTTCGACTCTTCGTACGCGGATCGGCTCGAGAACGTCGTCGAGAGGGACGCGAAGCGGCGAAAGATCCGGTTCGTAGTTGCGAACGCGGATGGCGTGATGGGTATCGCGATTGACGAGCGTGATCTCAATGTCGTCGGCAGCGAGGCCGAGTTCGTCGCGTTTTCGAGCGGCTCCGACAGCGCTCCAGAGCCCGGCGAATCCGCCACCAAGAATCAGGATTCGCTTCATGAGACTGCTCCGCCGATGTCCAGACCTTAATTCTTCTCGTCCGCGAGTCGCTTCTTGAGTTCGACGAGCCGCTGCTTCCACACGCCGACGACGAGATCACGCTCGGCCTGGCTGCCCGCGGCATCGAAGCGGCTGAGACGGGGATTCTCGAGTGAGGCAGGATCGACGGCCGTCACGAGTGTCCAAAACGCCAGTTCGCGGACGGCAGGGATCTCGCCACTTTCCATCAAGCTCACGAGGCCATCAAGGACAGCAGGGCGCCTCAGATCGGCCGGCGTGAGATGCCGAAGGAGCCTGAGGATCTCCTGAGCCGATTCTTCCTTGATCTGCTTGGAGAGTAATTGCTGATGAAGGAGCGCGGAGTTGTCGCCACTCAGGGGCAGCCAGCGTTCCAGGGCGAAGGTCGCCGCGGAGCGAAGGAAGGGCTTGAGGCCGGAATTCAGGGCATCCACGAGGTACACCGGTGCGTCGACGGCAGCGGCGGCGTACACCGCGTGGCGGGCGGCGATCTCGCGATTCAACGGGGTGAAGTCCGCCTCATCCGAGAGGATCTCGGCCATGCGTGTCTTGAGGCCATCACGTGCAATGAGCGTGGAGGCAAGTTCCGAGAGCGTCTTCTGCATCGCACTCGCCCGTGATTGCTGGACACCTGTTGGGTCCGGCGGAAGAAGCGGAAAGCGAGTGAAATAATCGAGTCGATTGCGGTCGTTGCTCTCCTCGATGCCGTTGGCCTTGTTGTCCCAGATGTAAAACCGTGGACCGGCGACGGTGCCGAAATCCTTGAACCCTTGCATGTTGAGCCCCACGGTGCCCTTGGTGATGGCGAACGCGGCGGAGACTCGAGGCGAATCCTTCGCGTCCTTGATGAAGGGCACTCCCGCATCGAGCGTTGACACCACCTCAACGAGGGCCTCCGAGCGATCGTCCGCAAGGGAGACATCCCACACTTCCGACGCGATTCGCAGCCGAACCTTCGCACTGCCCGCCTTCGTGGTGGTGAGGAAGATGCGGCCGCTGATCAGGGTGAGGTCGGCATCCACGGCTTCGGGCGGCTCGTGAAAGCGGACGCGCGTCTCGAAGACGCTATTGGGAAACTGCTCGGGCGTGTTCGCCCAGAGGTCCACGACGACTCCGCTATTCAGGCGGACCTTCGCTTTGTAGCCCGGGAGCACCACGATCGAATCGCTGCTCATCACGCTCGGCTCGGCCGCCGTGAGACGCTCGAACAGGACTCCCTGAGGCGATTTCGCAACCACGACGACCTGTTCCGGGGCTTCAAGCCGGCCCAGCGCTTTGCGAACCTCCCGAGGCGGCAGCGGCGGCGGGGCCGGAGGTTGCGGCTTCGCCATTGCGGCGCCATCCATCAGGCGCGGCGGCGGGGCAAGTTTTGGATCGACGGCCAGCACGACTGGCGGCGCCGGCGGCTTCTCCTTCGCGGTCTCAAGTGGCGGCGTCGCGAGGACTGCGGGGGTTACGACCGGCTTGGGCGCCGGCGCCGTGGCCAGGACGATTCCCGAACCGATCAGCGGGCCGCGTGACGAACGCTCCGGCATCGCCATCACGATCGCAATGATGAGGCAGAGCATGAGCCCGCCCACGAGCGCCGCCTGGAACAGCCGGCCTCCGAGGGGGCCACCCGGTGTGTAACGACGCATGCCCAGGAGCAGGGCGGCGTCCTCCTCCTGGGCCTCGGGCGGTTCCTCCGTGGGCAGCGGTTGCCCGATCGGCAGCGAGCGGCCGGGCGCGCGATCCGGTAACGATGCGGGCCTGCGAACCAGCTTGTACATCCTTCGATTCGCCGTCGGCGGCACACGCACCGGCTCCGTCAGCACCAGCGTCAGGATCTGATGGCACGCCGCGATCTCCGCGAGGTGAGAGTCGGAGGTCAGGCAGTTCTCCTCGACACGCTCCACCTGCTCCGGGGAGAGCGCATCGCTCAGATATTCCGCCACGGTGTTCGGATCCGAGACATCCCCATCCGTGGCGAAGTTGGGAGTCGACAGCCCACGGCGACGCGCCGCCTTCTTGATTCGCTCGACCAGTTCCTTCGCATAATCGCTCTGGGAAACGCGCAGCCCAAGGTCACGGGCCTCGTGGGGTTCGAGCGTGTCGTCCAGGTACGCAAGCAACGTTCGCAGAGTCAGACGCATGGCCATGGGAGGCACTCCGGACATTCCGAACATCAAGGCAGAGCGAGGCTCACCTTATTAGGGGGAACCTCGCTCCGGTTTCGTGCATCAATATCGGAATCTTTTCCCGGGAGGCATGACGTTAGAAACGCTATGCTGAGAGCATCTTGCCAAATCCCTCCCGCCGGAGATCGCGCATGACGCGCTGGGTCAGCTCCTCTGCACTGGTTTTCGCGGCCTGTTCCGTCGCTTTGGCCGGGGGCCGCCCCGCTCCTGGGCTGAAGGTACCGGCGGGCTTCGTGGTCGAAGAATTCGCGGACCAGACGCTGGCGAACGACATCACCCACCTGACAATCGACCCCGCCGGGCGTGTGATCGTCTCCGGCCGTGGGTACGTTCGCATCCTCGCGGACGACAACGGCGATGGCCGGGCTGATCGGGCGATCGAAGTGCTTGAGAACCTCAAGGACAGCCCGATGGGCGTTCTGGCCCTCGATGGGGTGCTGTATGTGGTGACCGACGGCGGCTTGCAAAAGTACACGGGATACACGGGCCAGGGGAAACTGACGCAGCCACCGACGACGCTTCTCCCCGTGCGAACGTCCAACGAGCACGATGCTCACGCGATCCGCCTCGGGCCGGATGGCGCGTTATACCTGATGTGCGGCAACTTCGCCGGGATCACCAAGTCCGCAATCATGAGCCTGGCCTCGCCGGTGAAGGATCCGGTCGCGGGGGTGCTGCTTCGCGTTGAGCCCGACACGAAGCAGGTGGGCGTGGTCGCGGACGGGTTCCGCAACGCCTACGATTTCGACTTCGATCTCAAGGGGGAAGCCTTCACGTACGACTCGGACAACGAACGATGCATGAGCCTGCCGTGGTACGAGCCCTGTCGGTTCTATCACATCGTGCCCGGTGGCAACTATGGGTGGACGGCGCCGCAGAGTGGGAACTTCTGGCGCAAGCCGCCTTACTTCCTGGACGTGATCCCTCCCGTCTGCACGCTGGGCCGTGGGTCGCCGACGGCTTGCGTCTGCTATCGCCATCAGCAATTCCCGGCGACCTACCAAGGCGAGTTCTTCCTCGCGGATTGGACCTTCGGGCGGATTCACTTCGTGAAACGGGAGAAGGTCGGCTCGCGGTACACGGCGAAGCCCGAAATCTTCCTGGAAGCGACGGGCGATAACGGCTTCGCGCCGACGGCGATGGCGGTGCATCCGAAGTCGGGCGAACTCTACGTCAGCATCGGCGGGCGGGGCACGCGGGGAGCGGTCTATCGCATCCGCCATGAAGCCGGTGAAGCCGACCCGAAGCCGCTGGCCATCACACGCCCGGCGAACTACGAGAACCCGTATCCAGAACGTCTCGTCGCGGGGCAGGCGCTGCCGGCGATCGATGGCACCGCGATTCAGACGGGGACGACCGAACAGCAACTCTTGAACATTCGCGCCCTCCAGTTAGCCGTCGGTGGGCTCACCTCGCCCACGGCTCGCGGCACCGTGAGGGAAGGGTATGCCTTTGCGAAGAACGTGACTCGGGCCTCCGGCGACCCGTGGTGTGCCGTCTTCAGGGCGAACTTCCCCACCAAGGATCGCCTGGTGAATCTCGAGCGGGCCCGCATGCTCGCGGCCCTGGAGGACGCCACAGCGGACGCCGTTGCGAAAGTGGCGAGCCTGCTCACGGAGACGTCCGACCCCATCGACGACGTGCATTACCTCGCGGCGCTCTCACGACTCAGCGGTTCGCGAAGCGAGGCGGACACGATTCGAATCGCAGCGGCGCTTCTCGCCCTCGATCGCAAATACGAGGCCTCGAAGCTGACTCGTGATTCCTACTGGCCACTGCGAATCGGCGAGGCCGCGGGCGAACTGGTCCGATGGGATGCACGCCTTCCCGTGGCATTGCTGGCGTCCATGGATTTCGGCAGGCCGGAGCATGTTTTGTTCGCGTCGCTGCCTGGGGTCGATTCGCCGAGCGCTGCGAGAACGTTCCTGCAAGCCGCCAGTCGTGAGGCGGAGTTCGGTTGGTCACCCGGGCTCGTCGCAGTTCTCGGCAAGCTGCCCGAGTCGGAGACGCACCCCACGTTGCGAAAGCTCTGGGATCGTCCGCAACTCCACGATTCGATCCTTACCCAGTTGGCTCGAAACCCGAGCGTGGAAGATCGGCCGAAGTTCGTGGCGGGGCTGAAGTCGTTCGACCCGAATGTGGTGAAGACCGCAGCCGAGGCTCTCGGCAAGCTGGCTCCGCCGGAAGACAATGCCGATCTGGTAGCGTTGCTTCGGGCCTTGCGGCGCCTGCCGAACGAGAAGGCCGAGGTGTTTGCCAGGCAGGCAATCGTGGCAAGACTGCAAGCGAGAACGGGCCAGAAGATGACCGACGACATCAAGGCCTGGGAAGCCTGGGTCGCGCTGGCGCAGCCCGAGATCGCGGCGAAGTTGAACGTCTCCGAGGGCTACGACGCGGCCGCGTGGAAGAAGCGAATCGCCAGCATCGACTGGAATGCCGGCGACGGTGCGAACGGAGCGAAGGTCTTCGTTCGCGCCTCGTGCGTCGCCTGCCACAACGGGCCGCGGGCACTTGGGCCGTCGCTGCAGGGCGTCGCCAAGCGTTTCAGCAAGGACGACCTGCTGACGACAGTGCTGGAGCCGAACCGCGATGTCTCGCCCCGCTATCGGCCCACGCAGGTGTTGACCGCCGAGGGCAAGACGTACACCGGCATGGTGATCTACGACGCAACCGATGGCGTGATCCTGGCCACCGCGGCGGACTCCACCGTCCGCGTGCCCGGCCCCTCGATCGAGTCCAAGCGCATTCTGGAAACCTCCATCATGCCTGCGGGATTGCTGGATAAACTGACCGATGCGGAAATCGCCGACCTGTTCGCTTACCTGCGAACTCAGTGACTTGCCGACGATCTTTCTTTCCACCACGGAGCATTCAGATGACACGCTGGTTTCTCCTGTTGACGCTGTTCGTTCCGTCGCTTGCCCCGGCCGCGGAGTTGAAGGCCGGCGCCTTCGCCATCGACGTCACGCCGCGGAAGTATCCTGTTTCCGTCAACGGCGGCATGTCCGATCGAAAGGTGAGCTCAGCTCACGATCCGATCCACGCACGCTGCCTGGTGCTCGACGACGGTAAGACAAAAGTCGCGATCGTCACCGTCGATAGCTGCATGATTCCGCGGGAACTCATCGACGATGCCAAGGCGAAGGCCGAGAAGGCGACGGGCATCCCAGGCTCGAACATTCTCATCTCCGCGACGCACACGCACTCGGCCCCGACGGTTGCCGGCGTCTTCCAAAGCGATCCCGACGAGGACTATGTTCCTTACCTCGCGGACAAGATCGCCGAGGGGATCGAGAAGGCCCACGCCAACCGCGTTCCCGCGAAGGCCGGGTGGAATGTCATCCCGGAGCCAGCCCACCTCCACAACCGCCGCTGGGTCATGAAGCCGACGTTTGACCTGACGAACCCCTTCGGTGAGAAGGACAAGGTGCGGATGAACCCGCCTCGGAACGTCCCGGAGCTCGTGGAAACCGCGGGGCCGATCGATCCGGACCTGAGCGTGCTGTCCGTGCAGACCAGCGACGGCAAGCCGCTGGCCCTGCACGCGAACTATTCCCTCCACTATGTCGGCGGCCTGCCCGCTCTCTCCGCGGATTACTTCGGCGTCTTCTGCGACCGCGTCGGCGGTATCATCCGCGCGGATGCGAAGTTCATGCCCGCCCTCTCCAACGGCACCAGTGGCGACGTCAACAACGTCGTCTTCCAGGGCACACCTTCCCCGCGAACGCAGCCCGGCGAGCAACTTCGCCACGTCGCGGAAGCCGTCGCCCAGGTGGCGGGCAAGGCCGTCGCAGGGACGAAGCACTCCTCGGACGTCACGCTCGCCGCCGCGGAACGCGAGGTCGAACTGAAGGTCCGCAAGCCCAGCGCGTCGGACATTGAGCGAGCCGAGAAGATCCTCGCCGCCGCGAAGGGCCGCGAACTCAAATCGCGGGAGGAGATCTACGCTCGCGAAACAGTGCTGCTCGCGAAGTATCCGGACACGGTGAAATTGAAACTCCTCGCTCTTCGCATCGGCGATCTCGGCATCACCGCAATCCCCTGCGAAGTCTTCACGGACATAGGCCTCGCGATCAAGAAGCAGACGCCCCTGAAGGGCACCTTCAACATCTCGCTGGCCAACGGCTACAATGGCTACCTGCCGACGCCGGCCCAGCACGCCCTCGGCGGCTACGAGACCTGGCGAGCCCGATCGAGCTATCTCGAAACGACCGCCTCCGACACCATCACGAAGGTGGTCCTCGAATTGCTCAACGAGGTCGCGAAGAAGTGACGGCGGCTACACGTAGGATTCACCTCGGGATGGACCGCGGCGAATCCTACGCCTTTGGGAAATGTCACGATCGGATTCCGAATTCCGCTTGACTTCACCCCCAGATCAGACGATTCTTGTATTGTTGATCCTGCCTGTTGAGCCCTGCCTCAGCCCGCCGACATCCTGCCTTGTACTCCGGTCCAGGATTGCACGCATGCCTCGCTACCTCCTCGCGGCCCTGTGCGCGTTCGGCTCCATCTCCTCGTCCCACGCGGGCGACTCGCTCCACGATCGTATCGATGGTCTCATCGCGGCGGGCCATCCGAACTTCGCGAAGCAAGCGGCCCCGCTCGCGGACGATTCGGAGTTCCTTCGCCGGGCGTGCCTCGATCTTCGCGGCAGCATCCCCACCGCACGGGAAACGCGAGCGTTCCTCGCGGACCCCGCCAGCGACAAGCGTGAGAAGCTCATCGATTCGCTCCTGGCAGCCCCCGAATATGCCCGGCGAATGACGCACCATTTCGATGTCCTCCTCAACGAGCGACGCAAGGACGTGAAGGTGCTGCGAGCCGACTGGGAGAAGTACCTCACGCACTCGTTTACCGCCAACCGCCCGTTCGACCTGTTCGTTCGCGAGATCCTCTCCGCGGATGGCGTCGACAACGAGAAGCGTGCCCCCGCGAAGTTCTTCCTCGATCGCGACTTCGAGGCGAACATCGTGACACGAGACATCGCCAGGCTCTTCCTGGGCCGCAATCTCCAGTGCGCCCAGTGCCACGATCATCCCACGATCACGGACTACAAGCAGGAGCACTACTTCGGCATCTATGCGTTCCTGAGCCGAACATTCCTGTTCCCGAAGGCGAACCTGCCGACCGCGGTGCTGGCGGAGAAGGCCGACGGTGACACGAACTTCATGAGCGTGTTCGACAAGACCAAGACTCAAAAGACGACGACCCCCAAGATGCCCGGCGGCAAGCCGATCGCGGAACCGAAGGCCGAGAAGGGGAAGGAATACACGATCGCCCCCACCAAGCCGACGGTGCGGCCGGTGCCGGCGTTCAGCCGTCGCGCTCTGTTGGCGATGACCCTGACGGCCGATCGCAACTTCGCTCGCGCCTCGGTGAATCGCTTCTGGGCCTTCATGATGGGCCGGGGCCTCATCCATCCGCTCGATCTCGATCACGGTGAGAACCCGCCCTCGCACCCCGAGTTGCTCGACATCTTGACGGACGAGTTCATCGCCCACAAGTACGACGTGAAGTGGCTGATCCGTGAACTCGCGCTGACGGAAACCTATCAGCGTTCCAGCGTCGTCCCCACGGGCCTGGAAACGGTCCCCGAGGATCGTTATCTGGTGGCGGCTCTGAAGCCGTTGTCGCCCGAGCAGATGGCGTACGCGATCGTGCAGGCGAGCGGCCAGGCGGATGCGGATCGCACGGAGGCGGGGGCCAAGGCGGAAGGCCTGACGATACGAAAGACGCTGCCGATCTCTGCTGTGTTCGCAGGCCCCGCGGGCGAACCCGAGGATAGCTCCACCGCGACGCTCGATCAGACGCTGTTCCTGAAGTTCGGCCCCGTGATGCGCGACATGCTCGCCAAGCGGCCGAACTCGCTCGTGGATCGACTCAGCAAGCAGAAGGACGCGAGGGCCGTGGCCGAGGAACTCTTCCTCAGCGTGCTCACACGAAAGCCCAGCGCCGAGGAAATCACGGATGTCGCCGACGCTTTGAAGGCAAAGGGCGACCCCGAAGCGATTCACCGCGAACTGGTCTGGTCGCTCATGGCCTCCGGCGAGTTCCGTTTCAATCACTAGAAGTGGCCAACACTCTGAACGCTGATGGCTCATCGGCGACACTTACCGACGATCAACGATATCCGGAGCGAACCATGCGAGCCCCTTACTTCTGCAATACCGCGGCCCACTCCGTGAATCGCCGAGCGTTCCTGGGCACGTCGCTAGGGGCTGCTGCGGCCCTCACGCCGCTGGGCTTCGCCTCCGCGGCCGCGGCGAAGACGCTACAGAAGTCGCAGAAGCGTGTCTGCGTGATCTATCTCAGCGGCGGTGCGAGCCAGCTTGAAACGTGGGATCCGAAGCCCAACACCGATAACGGCGGCCCCTTCCGATCCATCCCCACCAGCGTGCCTGGCACGCACATCTCCGAGCTTCTGCCGCTTTCGGCGAAGCAGGCCCACCGACTCGCGATCGTCCGTGGTGTGAACACAAAGGAGAACAGCCACTCCCCCGGCCGCACCATCATGCTCACCGGCCGCCGGCCCGATCCCGCGATTCAATACCCGCATCTCGGTGCCGTCTCGGCGAAACTCCTCGGCAGCGAAAGCGACACTCTGCCCGGCCACATCAGCATCCTGCCTAACGCCGAGGGTGCATCGAATAAGTCCGATGCCGCTTTCCTCGGCCCGAAGTTCGCTGCCATCCTGCTCGGCGACGGCAAGCCTCCGGCGAACCTCTTACGTCCGAAAACGCTCACCGAAGAGGCCGACCTTCAGCGTGAAGCGCTTCGCAAGAAGCTTACCGACCGCTTCGCCCGATCCCGCCGCAGCGCGGCCACCGAGGCGTACTCGGAATCGTTCGATCAGGCCGATCAGATCTTCCGCCAGGCGGATCTCTTCGACGTGGCCAAGGAACCCGCGAAGACCAGCGACCGCTACGGCAAGCACGACTTCGCACGCCACCTGCTCCTCGCTCGTCGATTGCTCGAAGCCGGCGTGACCTACGTGAAGGTCAGCCACTCGAACTACGACACCCACCACGAGAACTTCGACTTCCACCTCGAACAGATGGGAGAATTCGACCGCCCCTTCACCGCATTCCTGGACGATCTGCAAGACCGGGGCATGCTGGAAAGCACGCTGGTGGTGGTGATGGCGGAGTTCGGCCGAACGCCGAAGATCAACGACCGTTACGGCCGCGATCACTGGGGCACGGCATGGTCCGTCGCCCTCGCCGGTTGCGGCATCAAGGGCGGAGCCGTCGTCGGCAAGACGAACGCCAACGGCACCGCCGTCACTGACCGCGAAGTGAACGGCGGGCACCTGTTCCACACGTATCTCCGGGCCGTGGGCCTTGATCCGAAGAAGAACTTCTACCCCAACGATCGCCCGGTACCCATCGCCGACCCCGCGGCCGCCGCGATCGACGAGATCCTGGCCTGATCGAGGAAGATCCACATGGCCATCGACCCGACTCTCGCCCGTGTCGAACGCGAGTTGAAGCACACCAGCCCCCTCATAGGCTGCCGCTTCGATCCCTCGGGCCGCTACCTTTACGCCACGGCCCAGGATGAGACGATCGTCCGCTTCGACACAACGTCCGACGAGAAACTCAGCCTCGTCGGCCACAAAAGCTGGGCCCGTGGCCTCGCGTTCCTGCCGGGCTCGAAGTCATCTTCCCATACGCTGCTCTCCGCGGATTATCACGGCAAGCTCTTCTGGTGGAGCAGCGCGGACGCCACGAAACCGACGCGCACTCTCGACACGCACGAAGGCTGGGTTCGTGCCGTCGCCGTCAGCCCGGATGGCAGCACCATCGCGACCTGCGGCAACGATCACCTCGTGAAGCTCTGGACCGCAGCAGGTGCGCCGATCCGCACGCTCGAAGGGCATGCGAGCCACGTTTACAACGTCGCCTTTCATCCGGACGGCAGGCATCTCGTCTCGGTCGACCATAAGGGCATTCTGAAAGACTGGGACTGGCAGGCGGGCAAGTGCGTTCGCGATCTTGAGGCGAAGGCGTTGCACAGCTTCGATCCACGCTTCTACGCGGACATCGGCGGCGCGCGTGGGATCGCCTTCGACACGCGGGCCGGCAAGGTTCGACTCGCCGTCTGCGGGATCACGAACGTCTCGAATGCCTTCGCAGGTGTCGGCAATCCGCTCGTCATCCTCTTCGACTGGGTCGATGGCAAGCCGACGCTACTCAAGCTCAAAGACGCCTTCCAGGGCACCGGTTGGGGCGTGGCCTTCCACCCGGACGACTACATCATCCTCGCGGCGGGCGGCAGCGGCGGTCGCGTATTCTTCTGGAAGGGCGACGACGCAACAAGCCTGCACGAGGTCAAGGTGCCCATCGGGGCCCGCGACCTCGCCGTCAAAGCGCAGGGCGACCAGTTCGCCGTCGCCGGCGCGAACGGCACAGCGTATCTCTACGGCTTCACTCCGCCACCCAAGGTCGAGAAGAAACCTGCGGCGAAGCCCAAGAAGTGATGTCGAGGTTCAAACAGCAGCCCGGCTTGCCTGCGGAAGGGTCCGCGTAAACAATTCATGGCACACGGGGCTGTGTCGTCGGGTGCTCTAATTCCTCAGCGACCCGCCTCATCCTTCCAGGTAGCGGATGCGTTTGTTCACATCGGTATTCACCGAGTGATAAGGCCGACTGAGGCGCGAGGAGTTGAAGAGATCCGTCTTCATGATCTCCACGTCTTCGTTCCCGATCGCGTTGTTGAAGATAGGTGAGAGATAATCGATGCCGACCTGCGAGGCTCGCATTAACTGGGGATCGTAGAAGGTCGCATGCATGTAGCGAGCGTGGATGAGGCCCCAGCGATCACGGAAGGCGTTCGCGTACGAATCGCTGACCTGGAAGCCGTGCTGATGGGTGTACTGGAGAATCGAGACGGCGTTCATCTTCCCTTCCAGGAGCATATCGATGGCATGGCCGCCAAGCTGAGCCGCGTAGAAGCGGTCGAAGTAAATCGGCCGGCCGCCCCGTTGTGTATGTCCCAGTTTACGAGTAAAGATGGCGGCTTTCGCGGACTCGTTGCGGCGCTTGCTGGTGAAGTACGAGTCCCCCATTCGATGGATGAGCACCGATCGCAAGGTCTCCGCGGCCCCACTGAGAGCGACATTGCCAGCCGGGTCCGTTGAGGCTTGCTCGGCACCAAGCTCCTCGCCCTTTTCGTCCACAATGCCCTCGCCACAGACGATAACCACGTTCTTCTGAAGCTCGTAGATCTCCTTGATCCGCTCGACGAGCAAGTCAAGATTCAGGCGGTGCTCGGGCACGATGAGCAGGTCCGGCTGGCCGTACGATGCCCCCAGCGCGATATACCCCGAGTGACGGCCCATCACTTCCACGATCGCAATGCGTCGATGGCTCTCCGCGGTCGTTCGCACCCGCTGGATGCCTCCGGCCGACACGAACACCGCCGTCGCGTAGCCGGGGGTCACATAGTTCACCATCTGTTCCAGGTTGAACCGCGTTCGCGATTCCATCCGCTTATACCAGAGGTCGCCCATCTGCTTCACGGTGCCTGTGGTGGGCGGGGGCGGTGACGAATCCAACCGCACCCACTCATCGGATTCGTTGCGGTAGTTCAGGCCGAGGTCGTTGTCGATGGTTTTCGGCGCGAGCACCGTGGGAATGGAGTCGCAAAGGGCCTGCATGCCATTGAGTGTGCCGTCGCCGCCGATGCAAATGAGGCCTTCAACGCCCAGACGTTTCAGCCGGCCAGCGATGAGGTCGATGCTGTTCTTGTCATCCGCGTTTACATAGTCCCGGGAAGCCCCGATCAGAGTCCCACCCAGCGTCGGATCCAGTTCCGGGATCGGCGTGTAAAGGGGGTTCAGATGAATGTGCGGAACGCGGGGATTGAAGAGACTGCTGAAGCCTTTGATAAGGCCGATGACTTCAACCTTCTGGGCGCTGGCCCGGGTCACGGCCCCGTAGATGGTCGCATTCAGAGCAGGGGTGTCGCCTCCCGCCGTGAGAATCGCAATACGCTTCATCGATCGCCCTCGTGGTGAAAGGTGCAACGACAGGGGAGAGGGCCTTTGTCTAAGGGAATGCTATGGAACGGGCCGACCCCTGGCCGTGAGCCGAGCAAGAAGCCCAAGGCGAACCCAAGGCGAGAGCGACGGGGTGGCCCAACCAGTCACCTCCGGCGAACCCGAATCCGGAGCAAAGAGGCCCGTCAGGTTCCGCGATCCTCGAAAAGCGTTTTCGTCCGGCGTGGTTTCTTGAGAGGTGCGATGGCGGGTTCGCTTGTGGGTGTTTCCTCTTCGATCGCCTGGAGCCGGGTGCGAACGCCCTCCGCGTAATGTTCGGAGAGTTCGATGCCGAGGTACTTGCGGCCGAGCCTCTTGGCGGCGGCCAATGTGGTGCCGCTGCCCGCGAAGGGGTCCAGCACCAGATCGCCCGGGTTGCTCGCGACGCGGATGATGCGCTCGAGCAGGGCCGCGGGCATCTGGCAGGGGTGGCCGGTGCGTTCCTTGAAGGTGCCGCAGACGCGCGAGATCGACCACGTATCGGACTCCGCCTGGAAATGCTCGCTCGTCTCTTGCGGCCGTAGCACCCAGGTGTCATCCGGTAGCTTGCCCACGGGGTTCGCCCGGCGATCCGCGTAAGTGGTCATGCGGGCCGAGGGCACGCGGATGGTGTGATCGTTAAAGGTGAATTGCTTCGGATCTGCGACGTAGTAGAAGATGTGGGCATGGCTGCGGTTGAACTTCTTGGTGCAGTTCACGCCGAAGGTGTAATGCCAGACGATCCAGTTGCGGAAGTTGAGGCCGAGGGCATCCAGCCGGACCTTGTGTTCCGCTGCGAACTCATCGCCGATGGCGACGAAGAACGACCCGGTCGGCGAGAGCACACGCTTCACGGCCGCCAGCCATTGTTCTGTCCAGGCGAGGTAATCGTTGGCGTGTCGGCGGTCGTGGTAGACGTCGTATTCGTAGCCGATGTTGAACGGCGGGTCCGCGAAGGCGAGTTGCACGCAGCCCTCGGGAAGCTCCGCGAGTTCCGTGAGGCAATCGCCGTTGACGACGCGGTTCCAGTCCATGGGGATTCCATTCTTCGCGTCGCGGCTAAGCGATGGTTACTTGTTCAACAACTCCGTGCCGATCTCGGCCGCTCGCTTCAGGGCGTCGGGCAACTTGCTCGCGTCCTTGCCGCCGGCCTGGGCGAGGTCGGGCTTGCCGCCGCCCTTGCCGCCGACGATCTCGGCGATCGTTTTCACGATGTCGCCGGCCTTTACGCCCTTCTTGACGAGATCCGCGGACGCCGCGGCGAGCAGCGCCACCTTGCCCTCGTCGTCCACAAGGCCGAGCACCAGGAGCGCGGAGCCCATGGTCTTGCGAAGCTTGTCGATCTGATCGCGGAGCACATCCACCGGCACTGTCGCTAGCTGGCTGACGACGAGCTTCGCACCATTGACCGTGGGAGCTTCCGCGACAAGCTTCGCGAGCAGATCGGCCACGTTGCCCGCAGCCGCCTTCTTCGCCTGGGTCTGGAGCGTTTTCACCTGTTCCTGCAACGTCTCGACGCGAGTCGGCAGTTCCTCCGGCTTGCACTGGAACTTGCCCGCGAGGTCCTCAAGCACGGCGTTGCGCTTCTGATGTTCCTCCATCGCGGCCCGGCCCGTGATGGAGGTGATTCGGCGAACGCCCTTCGCCACCGCCTCCTGCGACTGGATGCGGAACAGGCCGATGTTGCCCGTGCGGGGAACGTGCGTGCCGCCACAGAACTCGATCGACTGATCCGCCATCGCCTTCTCGGGAGTCTCGGCCCCGATGATCACCACGCGAACCGGATCTGGATACTTCTCACCGAAGACGGCCCGAACGCCAGGCAGTCCCTTCGCCTCCGCCAGCGACATCTCCGTCGCGCTGACGGGATGATCGCGGATGATGGCCCGGTTCACGCGTTCCTCGATGCGTCGAATCTCCTCCGGCGTGATCGGCCGATCGTGGCTGAAGTCGAATCGCGTCTTGCCCTCGTCGACGAGCGAGCCCTTCTGATCGCAGTCGCCGCCAAGCACTTCGCGAAGGGCGAGGTTCAGCAAGTGCGTGGCCGTGTGGTTCCGCATGATGTCGATGCGGCGGAAGGTCGACTGCTCCGTGACGACGATGTCGCCAACCTTGATCTCGCCCTCAAGCAGCACGCCAACATGCAGGACGGTGTCGCCGAGGCGTTGCGTGTCGTCCACCTGGAACTCCGCGTCGCGGCTAAGCACACGGAGGATGCCCACATCCCCGACCTGGCCGCCCTGCTCGGCGTAGAACGTCGTGCGGTCGAGCAGAATCGCGACGCGATCGCCAGGCTTGATGGTGCCGGTGGTGACAACGGCATTGTCACGCACCCAGCCGAGCACCTTCACCTCGATCTGGGCAGCACCGTACTTGGGGGAATCGTCGGTCTTCGGCAGGTTGCCCTGCACGGCAGCGATGGTGAACCGCTTGCCACCCTCGCGAGCCTTTTCGCGGGCCTTCTCCATTTCGATCTCGAAGCCCTTTTCCTCAACTGAGAAGCCTTGCTCCGCTGCCATCTGCTGGGTGATGTCGATGATCACTCCGTAGGTGTCGTGCAGTTTGAACGCTTCGGGGCCGGACACGACGGTGCGGTTCTCCTCCCGCATCTCGCCCGCGATCTCGTTGAAGAGCTTGATGCCCCGCGTCAGCATCCGCAGGAAGCCTTCCTCCTCCTCGTAGATTTGCTCGCGAACCTTCTCGGGGTTGCGCTTGAGTTCAGGGAAGGCCTCGCCAAACGTCTCGACGACCACGGGCACCAGTTTGTGCAGGAACGGCTCGTTCATGCCGAGCACCTGCACGCCGTAGCGTTCGGCCCGGCGGAGGATGCGCTTCAGCACGTAGTCCCGGCCGACGTTGCCCACGGTGGCGCCGTCCGTGAGAGCGAAGGTGAGCGTGCGGATGTGGTCCGCGATCACGCGGTACGCGGTGTCCTTCAGGTTGTCCAGGATGCCCGTGTACGGCTCGGCCTTCGTGATCCGCTGGATCGCCTCGAAGATCGGCATGAAGATGTCGGTGTCGTAATTGCTGTTCTTCCCCTGGATCACCTTCGTGATGCGCTCGAAGCCCATGCCCGTATCGACGTGCTGGGCCGGCAGCGGCGTCAGCGACTGATCCTCGTTGCGGTTGAACTGGATGAAGACGAGGTTCCAGATTTCAATGACCTTGTCCGTGCCGCCATTCACCAGCGGGCCGCCGGTCTGGTCAGGCGTGTGGTCGTAATGGATCTCCGTGCAAGGGCCGCAAGGGCCCGTGTTGCCCATCTCCCAGAAGTTATCTTTCTTGTTGCCAAGGTGGATGTGGTCGTCAGGCACGCCGACCGCACGCCAGAAGCCGGCGGCTTCGTCGTCGCGCGGGATGCCGTTGGCGGCGTCCCCTTCGAAAACCGTAACGTGTAAACGGGACTTGTCAAGTTTCCAGACCTCGGTGAGAAGCTCCCACGCCCAGGCGATCGCTTCCTTCTTGAAGTAATCGCCGAAGCTCCAGTTGCCGAGCATCTCGAAGAAGGTGTGGTGGTACGTGTCCTTGCCGACGTCGTCGAGATCATTGTGTTTGCCGCCGGCGCGGATGCACTTCTGCGTATTGGCGACTCGCGGGCGTGGCGGCTTCTCGGTGCCGAGGAAGTACGGCTTGAACTGGTTCATCCCGGCGTTGGCGAAAAGCAGCGTCGGATCGCCCAGCGGCACCACCGGCGACGAGACGATGTTGGTATGGCCCTGCTTCTTGCAGAAGAACTCGACGAACTGGTTGCGAATCTCACTCGACGACGGCATGGCCAGCCTCGAAGCCAGGGGGAAAAGCGGATCGCCCGCGATTCCACTAGGACACAGATTCCGGAGGAAAGTTCAAGGTGTTGAAGGGAGAAGTCGGGGAGAGTGTAAGATAGTTTTGCAGCCCGTGAATCTCTCGGAGAATTTGACATGACGCCAGGTGCAATCCTTGAGGAAGTCCGGCGGAAGCCGTTCAAGGCATTTCGGATCGATGTGTCGGATGGTTCCCACCACGACGTTGTAAACCCTGCATTCTGTGTCGTCGGGACAAGTTACATCATCGTGTGCATGTCGTCGAACCCGAAATCGCCACTGTTCGAAAGCTATGTGAAGGTCGACTGTCGGCACGTCGTGAAGATTTACGAACTCCCACTGAGCGGAGTGACGGGTGGGAACGCACAGGTTTCATGAATCTGCTCCCCTGATCATTCTCCCTCCACTCGCACGCCGATCTCTGCGAGCACTTCCTTGAACTTGTCGAACGCTTCCCGCGGTAACGCCAGTGCCGTCGGGCCGAGCCTTGCCTCAATCAGTTGGTTCGTTGTGGGCCATTGCATCAAGCCGTCGGCGATCTCCGCGTTCTTCACTTCCACGATGAGTCGAGTTGAAGCCATTGCAGGCGGGGTGCTCGCGCCGAGCAGGAACAGCCTTCCCGCGGGTGACAGCGTCTGGCCGGCGCGTTCCTGGAACCATGAATCCAGCTCCGTGAGCGTGAAACCGAGATTCGCGGCTCGGCGCATCGACTCCACATTCAGGCGGAAGCGTCGCAGGCCGGGGGCATCGCCTGTCACGGGGTCGGCGAGTTTGCCGATCTCGGCTTCGAGAAGCAGGTCCGCCATGGCGGTATCGATCGTCAACGTCACGCCGTCGTCGGCCACGGCGATGCACTTCAAAGGCTTCGCTTCATAGTCGCGATTGCCGATCAGGCGGAGACTCGTGTAAGCCGGCTCCTTGCCATCGGCGGTCATGCCGATGCGATCCGTGAGCTTCAGCGTCACGATGCCTCGTGCCAGGGCCGTGTCGAGGTCCGCGGGGGTGGTGAACTCCACGAGGGCCGCGGAGGCGAAAGCGGTCACACGTTCCCGCTTGTTCGCCCAGCGTTGCAGCAGGTCCGCGACATTCGCCGGCACCGGCTTCATGCCGTGCTGGTTGAGCGTCTGCACCACCTGGGCCAGCGTAAGGCCGGACTCCAGGCCGTGGTAAGTCTGCTCCGCGTTGAGTTCGAGCGTGCAGGCGGGCCCGACGCCTTTCCACCTCGCGAAGCGTGTGAGTCGGGAGATCAGCGAGGGCGTGAGACCCTGGCGATAAGCGAGAACCTCCGCGTTGGGTTGCACGAGAAGAGTCTGCGGAAAGGCCGGAGTCGCCGCAGGTTCGGGCCCGCTGGCGAGAAGGTATCGCCCGAAGGGAGCGAGCCGAACGGCGGTGCCAATGGTCTCGACGATTTGCAGCGGTTGCAGAAGCCCCCGGAAGAAAGATTCCATCCAGGCCGTGCCACGGGTCT
>Ga0105049_10001049_pt1 | contig 32101 bp, 26 predicted proteins | sample MAT06_FD_78087 | JGI IMG/M metagenome (GOLD analysis project Ga0105049, IMG submission 78087) | Freshwater microbial communities from Lake Fryxell liftoff mats and glacier meltwater in Antarctica - MAT-06 | ecosystem: Environmental > Aquatic > Freshwater > Ice > Liftoff microbial mat | place... | reverse complement strand
CGGAGTCGCTGTTGGAAGCCGAGCTGTTCGGGCACGAGAAGGGCGCCTTCACGGGCGCTACCGCGCGGCGCCAGGGCCGCTTCGAGCTGGCCGACGGCGGCACACTGTTCCTAGACGAGCTCGGCGAGATGTCGCCGCAGGTCCAGGTGAAGCTCCTGCGCGTCCTCCAGGAGGGTGAGTTCGAGCGCGTCGGAGGGACCCAGACGATTAAAGTCGATACGCGCATCGTGGCTGCGACCAACAAGGACCTGAAGTCCGAGGTCGAGGGCGGCCGCTTTCGCGAGGACCTCTTCTATCGGCTCAACGTCATCACCATCACGTTGCCGCCGCTGCGCGATCGGCGTGAGGACATCCCACTTCTGGCCCAACACTTCCTGACGGTCTACGCGGCCAAGGCGGCCAAGAACGGCAAGCGCGTGGCCGGGATCTCGCGCGAGGCCTTGACCGCGCTTACCGCCTGGCGTTGGCCGGGCAACGTGCGTGAGCTCGAGAACGTCATCGAGCGCGCGGTGGTGCTGTGCCATACCGATACGATCCTGGTCGAGGACCTGCCGCAGGATCAGCGTGAAGTGGAGCCCACCGACCCGCGCTCGATCACGATCCCGATCGGCACGCCGCTCGAAGAGGTGGAGCGCATGCTCATCCAGGAGACGCTCGTCGCGGTGAAGGGCGACAAGCGGCTTGCGGCGCAGCTCCTCGGGATTGCGACGCGCACGATTTACCGGAAAATCTGAGAGCGGCGTGGGCAACGCCGTCGACCTCGACTATTTAAGCCCGGCCGATTAAGCCTGGGCAAAGCTTGCGAGCCAGGTTGCTCCATCATGTTCAAAGCCCCCGGTCCCATCACCATGTCCACTCGGATCCGACTGTCTCTGCTGGCGCTCCTGGCGCTCGGACTCGCGACCAGCGCGTGCGAAGGCATTGCCCAGACCTCCGACGCGGAGCGGCGCATCGCGTCCGAGCAGCTCGTCATCAAGGCGTACTCGAACGAGGTGCTCAAGGTCGACGCGCTCCTGGCGCAGTTCCTGGCGGCCTGGAAGACCGCCAACGAGAAGAAGGAGCTCAAGGCGTACAAGGAAGACATCGAGGCGAACGTGCTGCCGGCGCTCGATAAGTTCGTCGCCGCGTCAGAGGCGATGCCGCTCGGGTCGACCCAGCTGCGCGCGATCCACGCACCGCTCGTGAGCGCCTATCAGGACGCGCGTGAGGCGCACCGCAACTTCCTGAAGAACGTGACGGTCGCGACCATGGACGCCGAGTACACGAAGGTGCTCGAGGCGATGGAAAAGGTCAGCAAGGCCGAGGAGATCTACCTGACGAGCATGGCCGCGTACTACAAAGAGTACCGCGTCGACCTTCAGCAGGACCCTTGAGGTAGATGCTGCTCGCAATCATCAAGGCGACGCGCCCGCACCAGTGGGTGAAGAACCTGTTCGTGCTGGCGCCGCTCGTGTTCGCGGAGCAGGCGCTCGACCTCGGCCACGTGTGGCGCGCGGCGCTCGCGCTCGCTGTGTTCTCGGCCTTGTCGGGGTGCGTCTACATCCTGAACGACCTCATCGATGTCGAGCAGGACCGCCAACATCCGACCAAGCGCATGCGGCCCATCGCGTCTGGGGCGTTGCCGGTCAACGTCGCGCGCACGGCGCTGGCGGTGATTCTGGTCGGGTCGATCGGCGTATCATTCGTCGCGTTCCCGACGACCTTCGCGGCGGTCGGGCTCGCCTACTTCGCGCTGAACGTCGCGTACTCGTTCGCGCTCAAGCATGTGCCTTTCGTCGACGTCGCGTGCATCGCGACCGGATTCCTCTTGCGCATCATCGGCGGCGCGGCCGCAGTCTCGGTGCCGATCACGTTGTGGATCCTGGCGACGACGTTCCTGCTCGCGCTGACGCTCGCGCTCGGCAAGCGCAAGCACGAGATCCTGCAAGCGGGTGAGAAGAAGCGGGAGCAGCGCAAGGTGCTCGCGCGCTACGACCTCGTGCACGTGACCTGGGCGATGACCGGGCTCGCGACCGCGACCGCCCTCTGCTACGCGGCCTACACCGCGTTCGGGAGCCCGCTCGGCAGGCTGTTTCACCCCCGTGATCTCGCCTGGACAATCCCGTTCGTGGTGTTCGGGCTCGTGCGCTTCGTACAGCTCACCAACCGATCGGAAGATGGGCGCAGCCCGACCGATCTGATGTTGCGTGATTGGCCGTTTCTCGTGAACGTGGGCCTATGGTCACTCGTGGTCGTCATCGTCATCTACGTGCGTTGAGCCTGCAGGCGATCGCAGTGGGTGTGCTGGGGTGCGGGAGCGCGCCGAGCGAGCCGATGCGGGCGCAGACGTACGTCGATCGGGTCGAAGCGCGGGTGAAGGCCGCGCTCGAAGAGGTGAACTTTCTCCTGCGGCACAACCCGGCTGGCGAGTGCGGCTGCCCGCCGTTCGAGGTGAAGCTCGGCGAGCGCTGGCAACGGGTCGAAATCGGGGGCGAGGAGGATGACCCGGCGATCGTCGCGCTGCGCCAGCTGGCCGAAGCCCCAGTATCGCCGCCGGCTGCCTTGGCCGAGGCCCCGCCAGGCGAGCGCGGCACGGGATCGCGCGACCGCCGCGTGTTCGAGGTCGAAGGCCGGCTCGAAGAGGGCGTCGGCCTGTGCGGGAGTGGCGGGCTCTACGTGTCGCTTGTGCCGACGGCCGTCGTTGGGGTGGTGGGCACCACGCCCGAACCGGTTCCCTGAGTGCCGCCGGGGTCGTCTGCGCGCGCCTTCTCGATCTGCTCGGCGTTCGGGATCACGTCGCGCGCGATGGCGGCCATGAAGAAGTAGCCGATGATGAGGCGCATCACGGTCATCAGCGGCCCGATCACGGTGCTGTAAGCGATGATGACGGCCTTGGGATCGCCCAGGTGGGCCGGCACGTGCGCCGAGAAGAGGGCGATCATCACGCCCTGGACGGCGCCAAGGCCGGAGATGGTCGCGGGGATCACCTGCACGAAGGTGATGAGCGGCGAGTACATCAAGAGCGTGCCAAACGAGATGTGCACTCCGAAGGCGGGGAGCAGCATCAGGTGCATCACGACGTAGACCAGGATGAAGGTGATGCGGATGGCGACGAAGCGTAGGTAGTCGAGGCTGCGCGCCTCGGCGAAGCACTGGAAGATCTTCAGCTTTCGGAAGAAGCCAAAGAAGAAGAAGTCGAACTTCCGGTTCCAGTAGAGCCACGAGCCGAGCACCACCGACCACACCACGATGATGACGACCGGCACCCGCGCGACGAACGGGGCGCCGCCGTGCGCGAGCAGGTCCTGACCGAAGAGCCAGCCGATCGTGAGCAGCACGCCGAGCGCGATGATGTCGATGAAGAAGAAGAGGACCAGCGCGGAGAAGGCGCGCATGAACGACACACCGTGCTTTTTGTGCACGAGCCAGGCCATGCCGCCGGCCGCCAACGAGTAGTTCAGTGCGTTCAGGAAGTAGCTCACGCCCTTGATCGCGACGACTTCGCGGAAGTCGACCGGCGCGACGAAGCGGCGCAACAGTGGCACCAGCGTTGCTGAGTCGGCGACGAACGAGAGCAGGGTCACGAGCGCCATGAGGCCGATGAGGCGCGGCCAGTCGGCGCTCTCGAGGGCCTGGCCGACGGCTGCGATGTCGGTCGTCAGGAACAGGAAGACGACGATCCCGATCGACAGGACCCACGGGATGTAGCCCCGTATGCGACTGGCACGACTGCTCACGCTTCCCCTTTGCCGGTAGGGAAGACCGCTTGGCGGCCGCCCCCGTACGCGCGTCTGGTTGTCTTGCCCAGGGCACGAAAAGGCGCGTATGGTCCGCGCCGTGGGTCGGCACGTCAAGCGAAACAGCGAGTAAGTAGGCCCATGAGCAAAGGTCCGGCGGGTTGGAAGGGAACCGATGCGAGAGCGCTGGCCGCCGAGCTGCTGCGGCGCATCGAGAGCGAGCCGACGGAGCGCGCTTCCGAGCTGCTGCAATCGGCGCTGGCGCGGCTGAACGATGGGCGCGACAAGGCGCTCGCGACCGAACTCGTGTACGGCGTGCAGCGGTGGCAGCGGCGCGTCGATGCGTCGCTCGAAAAGTGGATGCCAAAGGGGCTTGCGTCGGTCGAGCCGATGGCGCGGGCGCTCTTGCGGGTAGGCGCCTACCAGGTGCGGCTGCTCGACCGGATCCCGCCGGAGATCGCGGTGTCGGCCACGCAGGATGCGGCGCGGGCGATCGGCATGGCGCGGCTCACGGGCCTGTTGAACGCGGTCCTGCGCAAGGTCGCGGGCGCGCCCGAGGCGCTGCCGACGGGGTCGAGCGACGCGGCCATCGGGCTCCGCGCGAGCCTGCCGGATTGGATCGTCGCGGCACTTCGGGTGGCGTTCGGCGATGCGGCGGTCGACGCGGAGGCGATGGCGCTGCGCGAGCGGGCCAAGGTGAGCCTGCGACCGACGCTCGGAAAGGGTGGGGCGGCGGCGACGATTGCGGCGCTCGCGCTCGAAGGCATCGAGGGTCGCGAGGTCGCTCACGGCGCGGTCGAGATCAGCGGCGGTGACCCGTTCCGGACGAGCGCGATGGCGCAAGGGCTGTTCGTCGCGCAGGACGGCTCGGGCCTGGTCGTCATCGACGAGGTCGCGGCGGCGTGTGGCGTCGTGGCGGGCGGATCGCTCGCGGGCAAGCGCGTGCTCGACCTGTGCGCCGGGCGCGGCGTAAAGGCGATCGCCTTGGCGGACCGCGGTGCGACGGTGGTCGCGGTCGATGTCGCGGGCGAGAAGCTCGATGAGCTGATGCGGGTCGCGCGGCGACTCGGGGTGGCTGACCGGATCGCGCGCACGGTCGCGCTGGATGCCGCGGGTGAAGGCGCGGACGCGGTACTCGCGGGCCTTGGCGAATTCGACGGGGTCCTGGTCGACGCACCGTGCACCGGGCTTGGCACGTTGCGGCGCCATCCGGAGATCGCGTGGCGCACGAGCCCGCGCGACGTCGAAAATCTCATGGCCTTGCAGGGTCGGCTCTTGAACGCGGGCGCCGCCCGGGTGGCGGTCGGCGGTGGGCTCGTCTACGCGGTCTGCAGTTTCGTTCGCGGTGAGGGCGAAGTGTCGCTACCTTCGCGCTCACCTTCCCTGGTTTGGGAGAGCGCGGCGCGACTCGATCTCGCGCCGTCCTCGGGACTGGATGCGTTCCAGGTCAGACGGTGGACGCGGAGGTCGTGATGAAGCTGCTGTGGCTGTGCATGCTCGGGTTCGGCCCCATAGGGTGCGACTCCAATCCGACGCCGCACCCGCAGGCCGACGCGTCCTATGACACTCGGGCCGACATGATGCAGCCCAACGGCGAGGGGCCCGACGACAACGCCGACGGCGTGCCCGACTGTGAAGCGGCGGGCGGGGCCTGGGACGGGGTCTCGTGCCGCAACGATGTCGCCGCCGGGGATGCTTTGGACGACACGCTCCCTGCGACGCCGGACGTGGGCGACGGGAGCGAACTCGGCGATGGGGCCGAGGTGGACCAGGATGCCGGCGACAGCTCGGTGGAAGGCTCGGACGGCGCGCCTGACCTCGACGCAGGCGACTCGGGACCTGACGCGAGCGACTGATCGAGTTACATTGTCGACTACGGTGTCGGGCGCTTTGGTGGAGGCGTGAATCACGACTATGGCCGGCCGTCGCAGGCGCCACGGTGGCCGCACACGATCGGCTCACCCCGCATATGGAGGTCGAGATGCAGCGTTCCTGGTTGGCGATGGCGAAGGTCCTGGTCGGAGTGCTCGGGCTGGCGAGTGGCATGTCGGCATCGCAGGCATTGGCCGAGGCGCCGACGGGCGCGCGCGCGTATCGCTTCGAGCTGCGTGCCCTCGGCACGTATGCCGGTGAGGCGGTCTTCTCGATAGGGCCTGAAGAAAAGGTCGGTAAGCGCATGCTGCGCCCGGTGCGCGTCGATGCCTATACGGCAGGGCTGGCGGCCAACTTCATGGCGGGCAAGACCAACTCTACCGCGTGGGTCAACCAGAGCTGGCTGCCGGTGCGGGTACGCTGGGACCAGACGATCAACAAGGTGCAGCGCGTCGTGAAGGCGAGCTTCGACAACAAGTCGGTAAAGGGCACCGACGAGAAGAACGGCAAGAGCGAGAAGGTCGAGCTCGAGACCAACCAGCACGGCCTCGACCTGGTGTCGGTGTTCCCGTGGTTGATGCAGGCGGATCTCTCGCCGGGCGCGAAGTACGAGCTGCCGGTGTTCGATGGTCGCCGTATCTACAACGTGTCGGTGGTTGCCGGTGTAGCGAAGGAGATCCAGGTGCCGGTGGGGTTCCGGAAGGCGATCCCCCTGAAAATCGTCGTGAGCCGTGGTGAGTACCGGCGAGAGATGGAGCTCTTCCTGTCGGCCGAGAAAGACCGCACGCCGCTGCGCCTCGTATTCAAGTACGGGCTCATCGGGACGGTCGAGGCCTCGCTGGTCGGCGAGAAGAAGTCGTAGTCGCGGAGCTACAAGCGGCGCGTGGCCGGACCGGTTCTGGAAGCGCTGCACGATTATATTACGACCCGAAGGCGCTTGCCGGCTGCGGTCGGCCCACGCGACACGAGGTCGATCGGCCGTCCCAGAGCGGCCTCGAGCTGGGTGACGTAGGCATCGATCGAAGGCGCGTTGACCTCACCTGACGCGCTCCGAAAGCGCAGCGTTGGGAGGTCCACGAGCCGGTCCACGCAGGTCAGCGCGAGCCGATCGACCGGGCCGGCGAACGCGAGCGCCCTGTTCGCGAGCACCGCATCGAACCAACCGACGCGCATCGGTCCCTGCCACGGACCGGTGCCATTGTGCCAATCGGGCAACGCAGCGGTGAGCGTGGCGTCTTCAGTCGGGAACGGGCCCGCTCCATGGCGCGTCGCGTACGCGCGCAAGACGCCCCAACACTCGACAGCAATTCCAGCAAGTCCGAGCTCACCAATGGCCGCCTCGGCCGCCGCACGCGTAATGCGACTCGGCGTGATCCACGGGGCCTCGCCGTGATCGCGATCGAGCAATGCACCTTGCGCACCTTCGAGGATCACGTGTGCCGCACGAACCTCGGTGGTCATCGTCAGCTCACGTCGTACACGCTCGATCGCCGCAAGCGTGAGGCCGTTCAACGCGGGATGCTCGAGGTCCGCCGCGAGCTCGCTTGCCGTCTCGCTGCCCGCCGTGTCGCCTCCGGCTGCCGTCTCGATGGTGCGCGATTCGTCGCACGCCCATTCGCGTACGCGCAGCAGCCCACGCGCCAGGTCCGCGTCACCGATGCGCACCGCGGGCAGCCCACGCTCGGCCGCCAGGAGCGCCTCGGCCACCCCGCGCCCGGTCGACCCATGACGTCCAGCACCACGCGCCACCTCGCGCATCTGGTTGAGCGTCGCGTGCCACGGCGTGACGACGAGCGCACGCGGATCGACCGACACCCGCGCCAGCACCCGACCCCCATCGAAGGCTTCGGCTTCCCGAAACAATGCGATCGGGTCGACCACCATGCCGTTCCCGAGGTGAGTCCGTGCGCCCGCCAACGAGCCCGCCCCGAGCTGCGCGAAGCAGAACACGCGGCCCGCCTCGGTCACCACGTGGTGCGCCGCCTGCGGCCCGCCGTTCCAACGCACGACGGTCACCGCATCAGCCCCAACGCGCTCAGCCGCGCGCCGCGCCAGCCAGTCGACCAGTGAGCCCTTGCCCTCGTCGCCAAAGCCGAGGCCGAGCACGATCTCGATCATTGTGCCGCGCCGCACGCTCCGCAGAACTTGCTGCCCGCTCGCAGGCTCTTGCCGCACGACGTGCATGCGACCAACTCGGCCTCTCCTGCCCGATCGACCCCGCGCCCGACCACACGATCGACCACCCGACCCACCGTCACGACCGGCCCGCTCTGACCTACGACGCCCGCCTCCGCGCGCGAGCTCGCGACCTTCGCCATCGCATCCATCGCCTGCCCAAACACCTCGCGCAGCTCGCCCGCATGGCGTCGCTCGGCCTCGCCCGCGGTGCGCGCCGCCAGTGCCTGGGCCCACGCCGCACCACCCCCTTCGGCTTGCGCCAGCTCGGCCGCCTGGATAGCGATCATCGCGTCGGGCGCGAGCCCCTCGATCTGCCTGCGCCTCTCCAACACCTCCGCATGCTCGGCCGCCGCGCCCTCGCGCTCGAGCGCCGCCATCGCCCGCAGCTTCTCGATCTGCCGCGCCTCGTCGCGATCCTTCGTCGTATTGTCGAGCTCGCGTCGCGCCGCCTCACGCTCCAGCGCAGCCGCGTGCACGAGCCGCTCGTCCTCGATGCGAGCATCGCGCGAGCGCACCTCGCCATCTCGGCGCGCCTCGCTCTTGACCCGGTCGAGCTCGGCCCCGCGCGCAACTCCTGAGCGCTCGACCGCGGCGACCCGATCATCGAGCGCGACGCGCGCCTCGCGATCGGCGACGTCGGCCTCGCGCTCGGACAACTTCTGCGCTCGCGCGGTCGCTTGTTGGCGCAAGACGAGCTGCACCGTGAGCTGCTCGAGATCCAGCTCCGAACCGCGCTGCTCCGCCCACTCGTGTCCCACCGCCACGTCGGCTTTGGCGCGCTCGAGATCGGCCCGCGCCGAGAGCAGCCACTGCCCCGTCTTGGTCTTGAGGTCGAGGGCGCTGAGTGTGACCAGCGTCAGGCCATACGCCTGCAACGCGACCTTCGCGCCGGGCTGCAACGCGGCCTCCAGCGCCGCCAGGCCGGCCTCGCTCGCGAGCGCCGCATAGCCCACCCGACGCAGGTGCTGGGCCGCCGCCGCGATGAGCGCCGGTGCTATCGACTCGGCCGCGAAGTCCTCGTGTTGCCCGTGGACGCGTACCACCAGATCGAGCTCGACCTGTTGTCCGTCCGCTGTGAACAGCGGCGTCGCGCTCGACAGCGCGCCCTGCGCACCGATCGAATCGATGACGGCGGGCTGCTTTGCGCCACACGCGTCGCAGAACCCGAGCGACGCAGGCAACTCGTGCTGGCATGCGACGCACTTGCGAACGCGCGGCGCGGACGCACGCCCGAGATGAAAGTCGAGGCTCGCGATGGTCGTGAGCGGTGCCAGCGAGACATCGATCGTGAGCCCGAAGCGTGGCCCGATGATCGCCGCAAGTCGCTCGCGCAGGCGCGCCTCGGCCTCGCCGTAGGCGACATCATCAGCGAGTGCCAACCGCTCGAGCGTCTCCTGCGCGACGCGCACCACCTCGGGCCGCAAGAGCGCGTGCAGGTCGGCCGCGCCGAAGGACTCACGCGTCCCGAGCACGTTGCTCAGGAACGTGCCGAGCGCCACCTTGTCGCGCGGCAGCGTGAACGACGCGAGCACCTGCGTGCTGACCGCGCGTCCTGATGCGGCGGGTCGCGCCTGCACGACGAACGGGATCGGGATCGGACGCTGGTCCACCAGATAGAACGCCGAACGTCCCGAGCGCCCGAGGAAGAAGTCGCCGACCCGCTCGAACAGGTTCAGCGTCGTGCGCTCACCCGCGGGCAAGACCCGTTCGACCGCGCCGTCGACGACGACCACCCCGACGCTGCCGGGCGGTACGCGCACGCTGCGATTGCCGAGCAGCTTACGCGCGTCTTCCGGATCGACGCGCCGCACGAACTCGTCGGGCCCGCGCTCCCACACGCCATCGCTGACGACGCCCCCCGCGCCTGGCCCTTGCCCCGCCCAGGACGCGCCCGCGAGCGCCGAGCCGCACTGCGCACAGAAGCTGTTGCCGAGCGTATTGAGGCTGTTGCACGAGGCGCAACGAACCTCCGGCGCGAGGCCCGCACCGCAGCTCACGCAAAAGCGCGCACCGACTTCATTGGGGGCATTGCAACGCGGGCATGGGCTCGTGTGAGGCATGACCGGAGCGTAGCTCCGAGGGCCGGTTGCGGCAACGCGCGGACGGGTGTTAGCTCGACCTCCGTGAAGGAAGACGCCACAAGAAACTCTGGTCGCTGCCCGCATTGCGGTGAAGACCTGCGTCCCGGCGCCTTGTTCTGTGGCGCATGTGGCGCGGCGCGCGCTCTATTGGAAGTGGAAGCGGCCATCGACGCGGCGCCGCTTCGCCACCTCGAGGTCGACGCGCGTGGGCTCTTCCGAGTGCGCATGATCAACCGCGGCGCGCCGCTCGCTGACGCGACACTCACCCTCACGATCGACCGGCGACCGCTCGAGCCGACCGTCATCGGCCCGCTCGCGGCGCCTGGAGAAGCGCTCGCGGTCGCCTGGTACACGCCTGATATGGCCGGCTTCCACGAGCTCGCGGGCAGCCTCGTCGCCCACGCACCCGACGGCGCCTCCGTCACCTGGCGCATCACGCCTATGCATTTGCGCGTCGACGGCGACAAGGCGCCGGTGTCGATAACGATCGACCAGTCGCATGCGCGGGTCGTCGACAACTCGCGCTCGACGTTCGGTGTCGGGCCGAGCGGTGGGCTGGTCGGCGATGCGGAGTGGCAGCCGCTGACGCTCGTGCCCGACGTGGTCACGCCGTCGGCTTCAGCACCACCCCCACGCGCGCCGCCAAAGCCCGTCGCGTTCAGCGTGACGACCGCGCGTGCGGCCTACGACCTGTCCGAGACGATCGGCAGCGGCGACATCGCGACGGTCTTTGGCGGACGCGTGCGTGGGCACGACACCGCCGTCGCCTTGAAGCTCGCCGACGATCGCGCGGACAACGACCTCATCCAGCACGAGCTCGAGACGCTCACGCTCTTGCGCGCGACCCCCGCACCATCCGAGCGCACGCCGCCAACGCGGCACCTGCCGCTGGTCATCGATCAGATGAAGACCGCCGATGGTCGCCTCGGCACCGTCTTCGAGCGGGTCGATGGTATCGATCTGGTCGAGCTGCGGCGCCGCCTGCCGGGCGGTGTGCCGCCGCGCCACTTGATCTGGATCATGCGCCGCGCGCTGGCGGTGCTCGGCTGGGCCCATCAGTGCGGCGTCCTGCACGGCAACCTCGACCCAGCCCACATCATGGTCCGCCCGCATGACCACATGCTGTGGCTCGTCGACTGGAGCTGGGCCGTCGTGAACCCGGCGCGCACGGGCCAGGGCTTCAAGGCGCTCAACGAGACCTACAGCCCGCCCGAAGTCGGCGAGCGCAAGCCGCCGCTGCCCGCAAGCGACCTCTACTCGCTCGGCAAGTGCATGATCTTCGCCGCCGGTGGGGATCCCAAGACGCGCCGCCTGCCCGAGGTGCCCGCGCTGGACGAGCGCCTCGTGCGCTTCCTGCGCTTCATGACGCTCGACAGCGCGCTCGGGCGACCCCAGGACGCGTGGCAGACGTACGCGCAGGTCGAGCGCCTGCGCGAGCAGATTTGGGGCGCGCACACGTTTGTCGCGTTCGACGTACCCGGCGACTGATCACAAAAAGGGAGGACTCTGATGGGTGGAGGACACTACAGCCTCGATATCGCGCGCGAGCTGCGTCAGGGCGGAGGTGCGTTCTCGAACGCGGCCTACTCGACGCCATCGGCCTCGACGCACCCCGCGCTGAACCCGCTCGGCAAGACGCGCGAGGTGAACAACGAGACGCCGATCGTGGTGGCGCTCGACGTCACGCGCTCGCGCGGTGACGACACCAAGCTCATGTACAAAGAGCTGCCGCGCCTCATGGGCCAGATCGAGCTCAATGGCTACGTCAGCAATCCGGGCATCAGCTTCTGCGCTGTCGGCGACGCCGACTCCGACCGCGCGCCGCTGCAGGTCTCGCAGTTCGAGGGCGACAATCGCCTCGACGAGGCGCTCGGGCGCATCTGGATCGAGGAAGGCGGTGGCGGCACCGGCCAGGAGTCGTACGAGCTCGCCGCGTACTTCTACTCGCGCACCAACTGCGTGCGTCTCGCCGCCGGCATCGGCAAGAAGGGCTACTTCTTCTTCACCGGCGACGAGGGCTTCTATCCGAAGGTCGCGCGCTCCCACGTGCGACGCATCATCGGTGATGACATCCCGGAGGACATGCCCTCGGCCGAGGCGTTCCGACGGCTTCAGGAGAAGTTCAACGTCTTCCTGATCTATCCACGCAAGACGATGGAAGAGCGCAAGGCGAACATCGACGCCGAGATCAAGGCGCGCGTCACGAGCGCCGGCGGCCAGTACGACAACGTCGACATCCGCGCGTCGCTGATCTGGAACAACCGCAACGACCTCGACCTGCATGTCACCCCGCCGAGCGGCGAAGAGGTCTGTTATTCCCATCGCCAGTCGGCCTGCGGCGGCTGGCTCGATGTCGACATGAACATCTCGGGCGAGAGCGAAAAGCCCGTCGAGAACGTGCGCTGGGCCAAGGGCAAGGCGCCTGCCGGGCGCTATCGCGTGTTCGTGCAGAACTTCGCGTACAAGCACGGCAACAGCGGCCCGACGACGTTTCGCGTCGAGCTCGAGGTCAACGGCGACGTGCGTCAGTTCGACGGCGTCGTGTCGCCCAACGGCGAGACGCAAGCGCACTCGAACGTGGTCGTCGCCGACTTCGACTTCGCGCCCGCGCCCGCCAAGCCGACCGCGCCGACGCCCGACGTCTACGCGAGCTACTCGGACGACTTCGTGCTGGCGCAGTGGGGCAGCGTCATCCCGAAGGATCACATCCTGCGCATCAGCGACCCGAGCGCGGTGATCGACGTGCTCATGGGCGCGCTCGCGGTGGCCAATGGCGCACGCGACCTCGACGGTTTTGCGCAGGACCTCACCAACAATGGTGCCAGCGCGGAGCGTGTGAGCGAGGTGCGTACGGCGCTAGCAGCGCTCAACCGACTCGAGAAGATCGAGCCGGCCGCGGTCGAAGGCGAGATCCCCTCGGCGCCCGAGTCCGGCAAGAAGCGGACGACTCGGCTGTAGCTGGGAGCCGCCGAGGCCGCCGAGAAGCGAGCGACGACGGGCCGCCGAGAAGCGAGCGACGACGGCCCGAAGTCGCCAGCGAGACACGCGCGGCCTAGGAGCCGCGAGCGACGACGGCCCTGAAGTCGCCAGCGAGACACGCGCGGCCTAGGAGCCGCGAGGAGGCTGGCCTCGAGGCCGCCGACGAGCGAGCGACGACGGCCCTGAAGTCGCCAGCGAGACACGCGCGGCCTAGGCGCCGCGAGGAGGCTGGCCTCAAGGCCGCCGACGAGCGAGCGACGACGGCCCTGAAGTCGCCAGCGAGACACGCGCGGCCTAGGCGCCGCGAGGAGGCTGGCCTCGAGGCCGCCGACGAGCGAGCGACGACGGCCCTGAAGTCGCCAGCGAGACACGCGCGGCCTAGGCGCCGCGAGGAGGCTGGCCTCGAAGCCGCCGACGAGCGAGCGACGACGGCCCCGCGTGTCGAAGCGGCGACTTCAGAGTTCGGACAGGGCGCGGGCGAGTAGCTTGCGCGTCTGGCCGTCCCAGAAGCGGATGAGGACCTTGGCCTTGTCGCCCTGGCCTTCGACCTCGAGCACGAGCCCTTCGCCGAACTGGGGGTGGAACGCGCGCATGCCCTTGGCCCAGCCGCCGCTGCTGGGGGCGACCGCCTGGCCGAGCACACGCTGGCGGCGGAGCGCGGTCTCGCGGTCCTGGCTCTCGTTCTCCCAGTCCGGGGTCGGGTCGGCGTACTCGGAAGTGTCTCGCGGCGCCGGGCGGCGCGGCGGGGTCCACGGCTCGGCGCGCGCGATGTACGAGGTCGGGCGGCGGGGTGGCGCGGGGTTCTCGTCGTGCAGGTGCTCGGCAGGTAGACCGTCGAGGAAGCGGCTGCGCAGGGCCGGCCGGGTCTGGCCGAAGCGGCGGCGCGACGCGGCGTGGCTCAAGTGGAGGTGGTGGCGGGCGCGCGTCATCGCGACGTAGGCGAGGCGGCGCTCCTCCTCGAGGGCGTGGTGGTCTTCGAGGCTGTTGAAGTGTGGCATCAGCTCCTCTTCCATGCCGGTGACGAAGACCACGTCGAACTCGAGGCCCTTGGCCATGTGACCGGTCAATAGCGTGATCGCTTTGCCGTCGGTCTCCTTGTCCATGTTCGAGGCGAGGGCCACCTCATCGAGCCAGGCAGCAAGACTGTTGTCGGCTTTGCGATCGCAGTACTCGCCGATCGCGCCGAGCAGCTCGCGCACGTTCTCGGCGCGGGTCTCGGCCTCGACCGAGCCGTCCTTCTGGAGCCACTCGAGGTAGCCGGTGCGCGCCAGTACGACGCGCGCGACCTCGAGCGCACTCGAGCCCTTGGCGAGCGTCATCAGCTCGGAGATGAGCTGCACGAAGCCCGCGAGCTTGGCGCCGCTCGCGCCTGGCGCCTCGATCGCTTCGGCGCAGGTGGCGGCCCACAGGGTCGTCTCCTCGCTGCGGCTGCGGGCCTCAACCTTCGCGAGCGTGGTCGCGCCGATGCCACGCGTGGGCTTGTTGATGACGCGCTCGAGCGCCACCGGGTCGACCGGGTTCAGGATCAATCGCAGGTACGCGATGATGTCCTTGATCTCGGCGCGGTCGTAGAAGCGCAGGCCGCCGTAGACCTTGTAGGCGAGGCCGCGAGCGCGCAGGCGGTCTTCGAACGAGCGCGATTGGGCGTTGGTGCGGTAGATGATCGCGAACTCGTCGAGCGCGTGGCGCCCGCGCAAGACGTCGATGCGGCGCGCGACGTACTCGGCTTCGTCGGACTCGGTCTCGGCCGCGTACACGCGCACCTTGCCGCCGCCCTCGACCTCGGTGAACAGGGTCTTGCCGTGGCGCCCACGGTTCTGCGCGATGAGCGCGCCGGAGACGGCGAGGATCGGGTGCGTCGAACGGTAGTTCTGCTCGAACCGGATGATGCGTGAACCTGGGAAATCCTCGTCGAAATGGAGGATGTTCTCCACCTCGGCACCGCGCCAACGGTAGATGCTCTGGTCGTCGTCGCCGACCGCGCAGAGGTTGCGCTCGGGTCCGAGGATGGCCTTGAGCATTAGATATTGAGCGCGGTTGGTATCCTGGAACTCGTCGACCAGGATGTAGCGGAAGCGCAGCCTGAGGTCGTTGCCGACCGCCGGGACCTCGCTCACGAGGCGATAGGGCAGCCAGATGAGATCGCCGAAGTCGACCGCGCCGGCCTGCTTCATCTCGATCTGATATTGCGCGTAGACCTTCGCGAGTCGTTCGTCCTCGAACGAGTCCGCGGGCAGATCGGGGTGGTTGGGGCCCAAGCAGTTCTGCTTGGCGCGGTCAATGTAGGCGCGGGCTTTGCGCGGTTGGAGTGACTTCTCGTCGATGTTCAAGCGCTTGAGCACGCGCTTCAACATCGTCTCCTGATCGTCGTCGTCGTGGATGACGAAGCCGCGGTCGATGCCGAGGTGGTGGCCGTGTTGGCGCAGGAGCCGGACGCCTATCGAATGGAAGGTGCCGAGCCACAGGTCGGCGGCGCGTGGGCCGAGCAGGTGGCTCGCTCGCTCGCGCATCTCGGCCGCGGCCTTGTTCGTGAAGGTGACCGCGAGGATCTGCCAGGGGGCGAGGCGTTCGACCTGAACGAGCCAGGCGATCTTGCGGGTCAAGGCGCGCGTCTTGCCGCTGCCGGCGCCCGCCAGCACGAGCATCGGGCCTGTGCTATGCTGGACCGCCTCGCGTTGGGGAGCGTTCAGGTCGGCGAGCAGCGCCTCGGCGCGAGCCACGCGGGCGGAGTCGAAGGAGGACTCGGGCTCGGGTGCGGGCGAGGGCGAGTACGTGGGTGCGGGCGTGGGCGTGGGCGTGTGCGTGTGCGTGTGCGTGTGCGTGGGCGCGGGTGCGGGTGCGGGTGCGGGTGCGGGCGTGGGCGAAGCCGGCTCAGCCGGGGCGTCAGGGAGTGCAAACGCGAAGGGCAACTGGGGCATCGTCGAGCGAGATAACGCCGCGCGCGGCGGGTGTCGAGCCCGGCGCACGTCAGGTTCGATCAGCGCTCATGTGCGCGTACGCCAAAACGCTCCATCATGCGGTAGAGGACCCAGCGGTTCTTCAGGCCGAGCAGGCGGGCGGCGACAGCGACCTTGCCGTGGGATGCGGCGAGCGCTTCGCGCACCGCGTCTTCTTCGAGTCGGTTCGGGTCATTGTAGGAGTTGTCGGAGGTGGTCTCGAGCTGGGCCGATACCTCGGGCGTGACGTCCAGCCAGGCCTCGGTCGCGGTCGTCATCGCCGTCCATAGGAGGGCCGTAAGCTCGCGCACGTGAGCCTGCCAGCGATGACGCACGAGGCGGCTGACGAAAGTCGAGGACATGCGCGGCTCGCCAGCGTGGTCGCTCGGGTTCCAGCCATCGAAGAAGCGCAGCCCGATCTCCGGTTGTTCGGTCGCAATCTCGTGCAGAATCGCGCGCGCTATGAGCGGCACGTCGGCGCGTCGCTCATCGAGACCCGGTACGCGCACGGTCAGAATGAAGCGCGACGCGAGGTCGGCGCGAATCGATTCGGACGGGCCCGCGAGCCCGGAAGTGCCACCCGGACCGGCTGACATGACGTGGCTCGCGACAGCCAGCGGAGCCGAATTGGTGGCCACGAGCCGAATGCGCGGCAGGGGTAGGCTACCGGCCAGCGCGATGAGGCGCGACAAGTACGGTTGCACGTCGGGTGCTACGTCGCTGACCTCGTCGATCACGACGAACGGAGCATCGCCTCGCGCCTGGAGCGCCTCGAGATCGGCGCGGGTCAGGGTCGCGCCGCCGACGACGAGGTGAGGGCGTTCGCGACTCGCGGAGGCGCTGTGCACCGCGTGCGCGACCAGGTCCTTGCCCGCGCCCGGCGGGCCCAGCACGAGGACCGGTGCACCCGAGCCGGCGGCGAAACGAATCTGGTCGCGCAGGCGCCAGGTGATCGCGGTCTCGCCCGTGATGCGCAGCGCGTCGGGATGTCCAAAGCGGAAGTCCGGCGTGCGCGTGAGCGACGAGTCGGGGATTTGGGCAGCACGGCGATCGCACACCAGCAGCAGCTCGCTTCCGAGCATCAGCGTCGAGCCCGGGCTCACCACGCCACGATCGACACGCTCCCCGTCGAGCTCGACCGGACCCTTGCCGGTGCGCTCGAATGCGATTCCGTCGGGACCTGCCGCGAGCCTCACGTGAACGCGTGACATCGTCGGAGCCGCCAACGGTCCACCGACATCGACCCGGCCTGGCCGCATCGCAGCGAACGCCGAACGCTCGCCCTGCTCATTGGGTTGTGGCCCGCCGCGCCCGACCACTGCGCGCTGCGGCACCAGCACACATTCACCGACGCGGTGTGGCTCGGCGCGGCTCCAGGCGATCGTCAGCGCGAATGCATCAGCGGCAGTGGCCGTGGGGACTGGCATGCTGAGCGGCTGGTCGGGCGTGGGATCGAACGACGGGTCGGGACGTTTTCGCGGCATTTTCCTCCACTACCCCATGACGATCTGTCTAGCCTGGGTTGAAAGAACTGCAAAGCTGAAGTGTGCGGACTTGTGCGGCCCTTGTGCATCGCCCCGTGCGAGCGTGCACAAGAACTGTGCGCGCAATCTACTGGCGCCGCTGTCCCTCCTCGGGTGGGATGCCCCTATCCGAATGCGCGAGGCCGAGAGGATCCGGACTGAGGATATCGACCCGTGCCCTGATGCCGATTGGAGTTCGCGGTGACCACGCTGCGCCCATTGCTTTGTGTTGGGGCGTGAGTTGGTGGATCCTCGAGGAACCTCGTGAACTTCGGATGCGTGGGGTCCCGCCTCCCTGGGGGGGGAAGCGGGACCTCACAAACTCAGCGAAGTGCAGCGCTCGGCGGATGCCCGAAGGAGGGCTACTCGACGGTGACCGACTTGGCGAGGTTGCGCGGTTGGTCGACGTCGGTGCCTTTGAAGTCGGCCATGTGATAGGCCAAGAGCTGCATCGGGATGGCCAGGACCAGCGGTAGGAGGCGCGACGGGATGCCGTCGGGGACCGTGAGCACATGGTCCGCGAGCGAGCTCGCTTCGCTGTCGCCGGCGCTAGCGATGAGGATCACCGGGCCGGAGCGGGCGCGGACTTCGGACAGGTTCGAGCGGACCTTGGCGAAGTGGTTGTCCTGCGGGTTCAGGACGACGGTTGGAACGCGCTCGTCGATGAGCGCGATGGGGCCGTGCTTCATCTCTCCGGCGGCCTGGCCCTCAGCGTGGATGTAGCTGATTTCCTTCAGCTTCAGGGCACCTTCGAGCGCCAGTGGGTAGAGGTTGCCGCGGCCGAGGAAGAGGATCGAGTGGGCCTCGTGCCAGCGGCGCGCGATCGCTTCGTAGGTGTTGGGCTCGTGTTCTTTTGGGAGCGCAGACTCGACCAGCGCTGGTGCGTGCATGAGCGCCTCGAGCTCGGCGCGGGCGGCAGTCTCGGAGAGGCGGCCGAGCAACCGGCCGAAGTGGATCGCGAGCAGGTGCAGGGCGACCAACTGGGTCGTGAATGCTTTGGTCGAGGCGACGCCGATCTCGGGGCCGGCGTGGGTGTACAACGTGGCTTCGGAGTCCCGCGGGATCGACGCGCCTATCACGTTGCAGATCGAGATGACGCGTGCGCCTTTCTTCTTTGCTTCTCTGATCGCGGCGAGCGTGTCGGCGGTCTCGCCCGATTGGGAGATCGCGAGCACGATGGTGCGCCGGTCGATCGGCGCGTTGCGGTAGCGGAACTCGCTCGCGAGCTCGACGTGTGGGGCGAGGCCGGCCAGGTCCTCGAAGTGGTAACGGCCGACCAGGCCGGCGTGCCACGAGGTGCCGCAGGCGACGATATAGAGGTGCGAGACGTTCGCGAGGTCGTCGCCGGTGAACGGGATCTCGTCGAGCATCACCTCGCCGCGTTCGAGGTTGACGCGGCCGCGCAGAGTGTCCGCGATGGCGCGCGGCTGCTCGTGGATCTCCTTGGCCATGAAGTGCTTGAAGCCGCCCTTCTCGGCCATCGCCGGGCTCCACGTGATGTGGGTCGACTGGTAGGGCACGAGCGCGAAGTCGTCGGCGTCGTGGAGCTCGACCTTGTCGGCGGTGACGACGGCGATGTGGCCCTCTTCGAGGAAGATCATGTCGCGTGTGTGCGACAAGAGCGCCGCCACATCCGACGCGAGGAAGTTTGCGCCTTCGCCGAGGCCTACGACGAGCGGGCTCGCGAGCCGTGCGCCGACGAGCGTGCCGGGTTCGGAGGCGTCGACGACGACGATCGCATAGGCGCCGTGGAGCCGCTTCATCGCGCGGAATACGGCCTGCGGTAGCGCATGGCCGAGGCTGCGCTGGTGCGCGATGAGGTGGGCGATGACCTCGGTGTCGGTCTGCGAGCTGAAGACGTGGCCGAGCTGCTCGAGCTCGCGCTTGAGCTCGACATGGTTCTCGATGATGCCGTTGTGCACGACCGCAACGGTGCCCGAGCGTTGGGGATGGGCGTTGTCTTCGGTCGGCCGGCCGTGCGTCGCCCAGCGCGTGTGGCCGACGCCGACCACGCCCGTGAACGGCTCTTTGCGGAGCTTCTTCACGAGGTTGTCGAGCTTGCCCTGGCTCCGCGTGGAGCGCAGCTCGTGGCCCTCGACGACGGCTATCCCGGCCGAGTCATAACCGCGATACTCGAGGCGGCGCAGACCCTCGACGATGATGTCCATGCACGGCTCGGTGCCCGCATATCCAACGATGCCACACATAGTCAGCCCTCCTTGCGATCTATCGCTGTCGTTTCGGTCGCCGCCACAGGGCCACCTCGGGCCGCATCGCGTTCGGCTTTCTTCTTTTCTTCCCGCGGCTTGCGGTAGCGCTCGTGATAGCCCTCGATCGTGCGTTGCTCGGAACGGGTGAGTGCCAGCGCCCCTTCCGGTACGTCGCGCACGACCGTCGTACCGGCGGCGATGGTCGCGTTGCGGCCGATGCGCACGGGCGCCACGAGCTGGCTGTCGGAGCCGACGAAGACCCCGTCTTCGAGCACGGTCCGGTGCTTGTCGATGCCGTCGTAGTTGCACGTGATGGTGCCGGCGCCGACGTTGACGTTGCGGCCGATGTCGCAATCGCCGAGGTAGGACAGGTGGGAGGCCTTCGAGTGCGGGCCCATGCGCAGCTGTTTGGTCTCGACGAAGTTGCCGATTTTCACCCGTTCGCCGAGCTCGGTGCCGCGCCGCAGGTGGGCGAACGGGCCGACCTCGACGCCGGTCGCGAGGCGCGCGTGCGACGCGACCGAGTAGGCCTTGATGTGCACGAAGTCGCCGAGCTCGCAGCAGTCGAGCAGCGCGCCCGCGTCGATGCGGCAGCCCAGGCCGACGCGCGTCTTGCCGAGGAGCTGCACGTTCGGGCCGAGCAGGGTGTCCTCGCCGATGTCGACTTCTGACTCGATGCGGATCGAGCCCGGGTCCTGCATCGATACGCCGCGGTCCATCCAGGTGAGGCGCATGCGCTTGAGCGCTGTCTCCTCGAGCTCGGCCAGCTGCGCCCGGGTATTGACGCCTTGCGCCTCGATCGGGTCCGCGAGTAGGAACGCGCCGACGCCGTGGTTGGTCGTGGCTTCGGCCTCTGCCAAGGCAGCCGCAGGCGGTGCTGGGGCCTCGGCGAACTGCTGCACGAGGTCGGTCAGGTACAGTTCGCCCTGGGCGTTGTGTGGGGTCAGGGCGGCGAGCGCGGCCTCCAGCACGTCGCCGCGGATGACGCACATGCCGGCGTTCACCTCGTGGATGGCGCGCTCATCCGGGCTCGCGTCGGCGTGCTCGACGATGCGCAGGACCTTACCGTCGGCGCCGCGCACGATGCGTCCGTAGCCCGTCGGGTCGTTCGCGTGGAAGCTCGCGATGGTCATCGCGTGGCGCGACTCGCGATGGGCCGTCAAGAGGAGCGCCAGGGTCTTCGCTTGCAGTAGCGGCGTATCACCGTAAAGCACCAGCACTTCGGAGGCCCCCGCCAGCGCCGACAAGGCGACCTGGAGCGCGTGGCCGGTGCCGCGTTGCTCGGTCTGGGCTGCGAAGCCGAGGCTCCAGCCAGGAAACGACGTCTCGATCGCCTTCTTCACGTCGTCGCCCTGGTGTCCGACCACCGTCACGACGCGGTCCACGCCCGAGCGGAAGGCGGCGTCGACGAGGTGCACGACCATTGCCCTGCCGAGGAACGGATGCAGCACCTTGACGAGGCGCGAGCGCATGCGAGTCCCCTTGCCGGCAGCGAGGATGCAGGCGGCAACGAGAGCTCGACGCGAGGTGGAGGACATGCGGTTCCTTAGTTGCGCGCGACCCTACCGGCCGACGCACGCCCTACCATATAGGAGCCGCAACCTGTATTTGCCAGTTACTCACAGCGTTCATGCCGCCTCCCAGCGCGACCCGAGCGTCGAACGCCCAGAAGTTTGGGGTTCCATGGGCGCCCGAACACGGTTACCTTGCCCGCATGTCGGATCCCCGGGAACCCGCCGTCCAACAGGCCTTGGCGCGCCTGGCCGAGCTTGTGCCGCGCCAACCGGCCACGGGCTCGTCTTCGTTCGCGGCGGTGCGCGACCTGCTCGTGCCGCTGTTGACGGCGTCGCCCTATCTCACGCGTTTTCTGCTGGCCCACCCCGAAGCGCTGTCCGAGGTGCGCGAGCTCCCGGCCGCGCGCGACAAGGCGGCATGGCTGACGTTCCTGGCCAAACGGGCGCCGCTGACTGACAGCGAAGGGCGCTTTGCTGAGCGGCTGCGGGTCGCGCGCCACGAGGCCTTCGTCGGGCTCGCTACCCAGGAGCTCGTCACCGGCGACCCGCTCGCCACCGGCGCTGGCCTGTCGCTCCTGGCCAAGGCGGTGCTCGAGCACGCGTTGGCCTATGCGCAGGGGCTCATGCAGAGCCGCTATGGGGCACCGTTTTTGGCGGACGGTGCGCCGTGTGGCGCGGTCGTCATCGCGATGGGCAAGCTCGGCGGCGACGAGCTCAACTTCAGCTCCGACATCGATCTGCTTTATGCGTACACGAGCGACCAGGGCCGGACCGACGGCGCACGCGGGCTCGGCGCGTCGATCGACCTGCACATGTATCACTCGCGTCTGTTCGCGAAGCTGACGCAGCTCATCGCCGACCAGGGCGAGGAGGGGCTCGTCTTCCGGGTCGATCTCGACCAGCGGCCCGAGGGTCGCACGGGGCCCCTCTGCAACAGCGCCGAAGCGCTCGAGCGCTACTACGAGTCGTTCGGGCACGACGCCGAGCGGCTCGCGTGGGTCAAGGCCCAGCCGGTCGCGGGTGACCTGGCGCTCGGGCAGCGCATCGTCGCGTCGCTCGAGCCGTTCGTGTTCCGGCGCCATCTCGACTACGCGTTCGCGGAAGATCTGTTGGCGATGAAGCGCCGCATCGATCAGTCGAGCGCGCGCCTCGGCCAGAAGCCGGGCTTCAACGTAAAGCTCGGGCGCGGCGGGCTGCGCGAGATCGAGTTCTTCGTGCAGGCGCTGCAGCTCGCCTGGGGCGGGCGTTTGCCCGATCTGCGCGCGCGCGACACGCTGACAGCACTGCAGCGCATCGCCCTCGCGGGGCTCGTCGATCAGACCGAGGCCGACGCGTTGGTCGGGGCCTATCGCTTCCTGCGCCGCATCGAGCATCTCCTACAGCTCGAAGAAGACCGCCAGACGCACGTGTTGCCGGCCGACCCGGCCGAGCGGCGACGCATCGCCGGGCTGGTGTCCCCCGGCGAAGGCGACCCCCTGGCGCGCTTCGAGGCGGCGCTCGACGACCATCGCAAGCACGTGCGCGCGGCCTTCGAGGCGGTCGTCGCGGGCGCCGAGGAAGACCGTGGCCGGGCCACCCCAGAGCAGCCCGAGCCGGGCTCGCCATTCGCGCTGATGCCAGGCGCGAGCTTCGAGTCCGCGACCGATGCGCGCATCGCGCTTGCGATCGACTTCGAGGTCGAGCCCGAGGCGCGCGAGGAGGCATTGGCCGCGCTCGGGTTCCTGCGTCCCGAGTCGGCGCGCAATCGGCTCGAGGGGCTTGCAAGGCGGCCCGACAGCCCCTTTCATCCAAGCCACGTCGGTGGCGCCCATGGGGCGCTGTCGCGGCTTGCGCGCAAGATCATGCTGGCCGTCACGCAGACACCCGACCCTGACGCGGCGCTGTCGCACGTCGATGCGCTGCTGCGTGCGTTGCGGCATCGACAGGCCGCGTTGGAGCAGCTCGACGAGGATCCGCGGCGCCTGCGCGCGCTCGCAAATCTGTTCGGCACGAGCCACTTCTTGTCGCGCCTGCTGGTGCGCTCGCCAGGGCTCCTGGATCGGCTGGTGCTCGACGGCAAAGAGCCGAGCGTTCGCAGCCGCCACGACATGGGTCGGCTCTTCGCGAACGAGCTCGCGGCGGTCGTCGCGGGCAATGCCGAGGCGGCCTCGGTCGAAGACTTCCTCGTGGCGGCGCGGCGCTTCCAGACCGCCGAGGTCTTGCGCATCGGCTTCTTCGACCTGGCGGGTCTCATCGAAGATCCGGCGGAGCAGCTCTCCGATCTCGCCGAGGTGATAGTGCTCGGCCTGGCCGCCTCGGTGCGGGCCGAACTCGCCGCGAAGATGGGCAAATCTGACGTTATCGCCCCGCTCGCGGTGGTGGCACTCGGTGCCTTTGGCGCGCGCGAACTCGGCTATCACTCGGAGCTCGAGCTGGCGTTCGTCGTGTCCGCTGGGGCCGATCCCGCGCTCGCGTTGCGCATGAGCCGCGCCATCGTGACCGCGTTGTCGGTCAGCACCGTCGAGGGCAGCCTCTATCGGCTCGACACCCGGCAGCGCCCGACCGGAAGCCATGGACCGCTCTCGGTGACCGCGGCCCGTTGGCGTGAGCACCACTTCGGACGCGCCGCCGAATGGGAGCACGAGACCGTGCTGCATGCACGCGTGCTCGGTGAGGCGGATCCCGCGCTCGTCGCGACCGTCGCCGAACTCTCGGCGCACGCGAGCGAGAGCCTCGCCCAGAGCCCCAACGCCAGCCCGCCGGCGGCGCTTGCCGGGCTCGCGCGCGCGGGCCTGGTGCCCGCCGCCGAGGCCCGCGCCCTGGCGGAGTCGCGCCGATTCTTGCGTCGCCTTGATAACCGACTCGCCATCGTGCAAGAAGTCGGGGCCGAGAGCCATGTCCTCCTCGCCGCCGACCCGGCTGCCTGGGGTGCCTCCGACCGAGACCATATGCGCCGCCTCGCGCTGCGCATGGGTTACGGGGATGCATCCGGGCGGGGTGGGGGCGACGCGGCCCTGGCCCTTTATAAGGATGTGCAGCGCCATCGCAAGGTGGTCGCCGATGTCGCCGTGAAGCTCTCGCACCTGCGCGAGCCTCGCCTGAACGCCCCGGACGCTTGAACGCTCGAGGCACCCGAAGGAAGGACGCGATGGCCGGTATACAGAAAAGCCCCTGGATCTGGATGGATGGGAAGTTCGTCGCGTGGGACGAGGCCCAGGTCCACGTGCTCTCGCATGCGCTCCACTACGGCTTCGGCGTGTTCGAGGGGATCCGCGCCTACCAGCGAGGCGACGGCCGCTCGGCGGTGTTCCGCCTGCGTGAGCATGTGCAGCGCCTGTCGGACTCGGCGCGCATCATGACGTTGCCGCTGCCGTACTCGGTCGACGAGCTCTACGCGGCGGTGCTCGAGACGTGCGCGAAGAATGGCCTGCGCGCCTGCTACATCCGGCCGATCGCGTTCTCGGGCTACGGCGCGCTCGGCGTCGGCACGCTCGACAACCCGACCAACGTCGCCATCGCGGTGTGGCCGTGGGGCGCCTACCTCGGCGAGGAAGGCCTGGCCCAGGGTGTGCGCATCAAGACCTCGACGTTCTCGCGCCCGCACGTCAACTCGCAGCTCCACAAGGGCAAGGTCATCGGCCACTACGTCAACTCGATCCTCGCCAAGCGCGAGGCGATGGCCGACGGCTACAGCGAGGCGTTGCTGCTCGACACCAACGGCTACGTCAGTGAGGCCTCGGGCGAGAATGTGTTCGCGATCATCGGAAAGACGCTCTACACAGCGCCCTTCTCGGGTCCTATCCTTGGCGGCATCACGCGCGACACGCTCATCACGCTGGCCGCCGAAGAAGGCCTGGCTATCAAAGAGATGTCGCTCACCCGTGACACGCTCTACCTCGCGGACGAGGTGTTCATGTGCGGCACGGCTGCCGAGGTCACACCGGTACGCGAGATCGACCGGCGCGTCATCGGCATCGGCTCGCGTGGGCCCGTCACGAAGCTCCTGCAGGACCGCTACTTCGATCTGGTCCGCGGCGCCGACGACAAGCACGACCAGTGGCTGTCGTTCTACGAGCCGCAGAGCTGAGCGTTTCGCTCTCAGGTGTGATGTGCCATGGCCGGTAACTCGAAGTCGTCTGTCATTGCCGGTGTCTCGGCGAATGCGATCGTCACTATCGTCAAGTTCGTGGGCTACCTCGCCTCGGGCTCGGCGGCGCTGCTCTCGGAAGCGATCCATTCGGTTGCCGATACCGGTAACCAGAGCCTATTGCTGGTCGGGCTCGCGCAATCGCAGCGGCCGCCCGACGAATTGCATCCCTATGGATACGCGCGTGACCGCTTCTTCTGGGGCCTCGTCTCGGCGCTCGGGATCTTCTTTCTCGGCGCGGGCGTAACGCTCTATCATGGCATCGTCGGGGTGATGCATCCGCACCCGGTCGAGTACAGCTGGGTCACCTGGGCCGTGCTCGGGTTCAGCTTTCTGGTCGAAGGCTGGGCGCTGACGATAGCCTTGCGAGGGGTCGCCAAGGACGCGAAGAATGCCGGCGTGAGCTTTCGGCGCTACGTGAAGGAAGGGCGCGACCCGACCATCGCGGCGGTGATGCTCGAGGATGGCGCGGCGATCCTGGGTGTCTTGATGGCAGCCTTCTGCATCCTCATGACGCAGCTCACCGGCAACGCGGTTTGGGATTCACTCGCGTCGCTGCTGGTCGGCATCCTGCTGGCCGGCGTAGCGGTCGTGCTCATCATGCAGAACCGTCAGTTCCTGACGATCCGATCGGTCGACGCGGACATCCAGAAGAAGATCCAGGACGTCATCAAGTCGCATGCGACGCTCGAGAGCACGGGCGGGTTCCGCGCGGTGATGCTCGGGGTCGACAGCTTCCATATCTCGGCGGGTATCAACTTCGATGGGCGCAAGCTCGCAGCGCTCATCATGAGCGACAAGGATCTCGCCGATGCGAAGGCCGCAGCCAGCGACGACGCGCAGCTCAAGGCGTGGATCGGCGAATTCTCCGAGCGCATCACGCAGCAGGTCGCCAAGGAGATCGACGAGATCGAGACGAAGATCCGCGCGGTCGCGCCCCAGGCGACGCGTATCCAGCTCGAGAGCAAGGGCTGACCGCAAACCATCGACACGCCATGGGCGACCTTGATGCAGACCGCCGTCTTCACGATCATCTCTCCCAATTACACTCACTACGCGCGGGTCTTGATGGCCTCGCTCGAGCGCCATCAGCCGGATTGGCAGCGCTTCGTGCTGGTCACGGGCGCGGTCCCTGGGCGCCCCGAGCCCGAAGCTCACGACGCGCCTCGCGATCCGAGAGACCGCTCGTACACGACCGTTGTACTCGAGGCGCTGGCGCTGCCGAGCCCGCGCCAGCTCTGCTTCCGCTATACGATCCTCGAGCTCAACACCGCGACCAAGCCCTGGATGTTCGAGTATCTCTTCGAGCGCGGCTTCGACCGGGTCGTCTATCTCGATCCCGACATCCAGGTCTTCAGCCCGCTGGCCGAGCTCGACGCGTTGCCGCCCGAGACGCTGCTCGCACTGACGCCTCATGTGACCGCGCCGAGCGACGAAGATCGCCATTGCCCCGAGCGGGTCCTACTCAGGAGCGGTGCCTACAACCTCGGGTTCCTCGCGGCCTGGCGCCGGCCGCAGCTTCCACACTTCCTGCGCTGGTGGCAGGGCAAGCTCGAGCATCAATGTCTGAACGAGCCGGAGCGTGGGGGCGTCTTCGTCGACCAGAAGTGGATGGACCTCGCACCCGGACTCTTCGAGGGTGTCTCGATCCTGCGCCACGATGGCTACAACGTCGCATATTGGAACCTCGGCAGGCGAACGATAGAGATTGCCGGCAATGATGCGACGGTCCATGGGCTACCGCTTCGCTTCATCCACTTCAGCGGCTTTGGTGGCCGAGCACGCGACAAGGTCTCGTCGTACGGCGGGCTCGAGATGGCCGCCATAGGAGCCGCTCGCGTCTTCTTCGAGGACTATGCCACGACCCTCGACGAGGCCGGTCGCGACACGTTCGCAAGCGCCCCGTACGCCTATGGCACATTCGCCGACGGCAGCCATATCAAGGATGAAATGCGCTTCACCTATCGCAATTCGCAGCCGCTCCAGCGCGTTGCCGGCTCCGATCCATTCGCCCATCCCGAGCTCTTCAACGGCATCGCGGCCCGTGTCCGGGACGCATCGCAATTGTTCGTCGCCACAGTGCGCCCGCTACTCTCGCGTCTTGTGCCAGTCAATTCACGGACGCCATTTCGCGCGGCGCTGCGGATGCTGGACGGGCGGTTGGCCGCACTCGCGGCAGGCGGAAGACGGGGTTCTAAAACATCATGAGCGGCTTTCTCTGCCTGACGATCAGCAGCCGCTTGCGCTCATCCGCTCGACAATGCGCAGCTCATCGAGCGTGCAGTCGTCGGGGCCATCGACCTCGATGAGCAGCCGGACCGCGCGCCCGTCCCCAGGCGCGCTTCCGTCGGGCCGAAGGAAGTCGATCTGCCGCAGCGGCAACGGGTCGTCCTCATTGGGTACGGCGATGTGCGTCGCTTCGAGGACCTCGCCGACGTCGCCTGAGACGACCTCGAGCAAGAAGTGCAGGCGCGTGTCGGGCCCGTCGCAGGCGGCCAGCACGTGCACGCTTGGTGCCCCTTGGGGATTGGCTTCGGCGTCGATCGCGAGGTCGAGCGTGTGGCTGATGCTGGCACCGGGCCCCATGCGGATCCCGCGCTCGCTCGAGTGCAGGGTCGCGACCGAGCGCACGGCGCCCGCCTCGAGCAGCCAGTCGCACGGCGCCTCGGAGCAGAAGGCCTGGAAGTCGTCGTAGAACAGCTCGGGCAGACCGGCGCGGCAGTCGCACGCGACGAGCCACAAGCACAGGCCAGATAAGAGGTTCATGGACGCGACATGGGGGGCGAGGTTGATGGATGCAACGTTCATGTCACCACCGCTTTTCGAGACGAACTTCGATGGTCGGCATCCACGTCGGCCCGAAGCCGACATCGAGGGGACCGATGCCTTCCTGCCAGACCCCTTGATGGATGATGCGCAGGGTCGCCGCCCAACAGCCGCTATGGACGGACCACAAGAGTGCCGCCGCGAGCTCGAAGTGGGCCGCGACATCGGTAACGCCACGCCACCCGAGGAGGGTCGCGCCGCTGCCGATCGACAGCTCGATGCCCATCTCGAGCGCGGAACCGTCGACGCCATTGTCGGGCGTGTAGAACGACGGGCGCGCGAAGATGCGCGGCGTGAGCATGTAGAGACCGGCCTCGGAGCCTTGTGCGGTGGGGCTGCGAATGCCCGCGTCGAGGGGCGACTGGCGACCTTCGCCTTAGCGGAACGCGATCGTGCCGCCCAACTCGGATCGCGCCGCGGCTGAAGGCGAGCGAGCGCGCCATGGACTTCGAAGCGTAGGAGATCCGGTGCCATCATCGAGTCGGGCTCCGTCACCAGACGCTGGAGCCAGAGCCGCGCCTCGGCCGCACCCTCCTGGTCGACGAACCAGCGCAGCACGACGCTCGCGTCGACGACGACGCTCATCGAGCCCGCAGTCCGGAAAGCGCCTCCTCGACGTTGACCGCCCCCTGCCGCCGATCCGCCAGGATCTCATCGACAAGTGCCTGACGGGCATGCTCGGCAGCGTGCAGAGCAAAGCGCTCCGCGAAGTCCCTGAGCGACACTATGACGCCCACGGGGCGGTCACCCACCTTTAGCAGGATCGGCTCACCATCGGCAGCCAACCCATCTGCGATCCGTCGCAACGACTGTCGGAGATCGGCACTGCTGAGCGTCTTCATGCCCCATGTCATCCGCGGTGACATGGAGCATGTCAACTCAGCGGCCCGTCCTGTAAGTAGTTGAGCTAAAGGCAATAGCGCGCTATCAGCGCCCCGCGGATCGGAGTGTCGCGCGTCGCACTCGCGATCCCTCGCGAGCCGGCGGAGCGAAGCGCTCCATGAGGTGATGCGCGCACGCATCCGCCAGCATCCGAAAATCGCGGAGCGCGATGTGGACCTTCGGTTGCGACGCTTCTTCGTCGCACGCGCCAGGATCGTGGCGGTGCCGTCGCGCTCAGGGGTTCCGGACAGGAATGGGTGCGCCGGCTTTTCGTGCCTTCGATACCAACGCGCGGTCGAAGGTCGCGAAACCGTCAGCGCGCTGCGAGGAGCTGAGGTGAAGCGCGTCCGCGAAATCGAGCCCCTTGGAAAAGAGCGTGATCGCCCGCTCGACCGCCGCTCGGTCCTCGAGCTCGACGCGCTCCAGGCCAGCGAGCACTTCGAGCACCCGTACGAGTTGCTCCTTGGAGAGCTCGTAGCAAGTGCGCGCGGCCGGAAGCTATTTATTCCCGATTTGCTTCCGGGCACCCGCGCCGGGGACAGGCCGAAAGGCGCCCGCCTGCGATCGACGCCCATTGGGTCGACCCGTCATCAGATACGACTCAGATATCTGGCTGGAGCTGGGGTGCTCCACTGCACTTTCAATTGCGTTGGCCGGCAAGAACGAGGCAACACGCCACCGTGGTCGCCATGCAGCGCGCGCGACGTAGCGTGTGCGTGCCCAACCGACTTCAGGAGATAAGCGATGCGTAACGTGATGCTGGGATCGGTGGGTCTGATGCTGAACCTGCTCGGGGGCTGCGAGGCGATCGAGCCCGACACCGAAGTGACCGCCAGCGTCCCGGCGAGCCTCGAGCAGCGCGAGCCGGTGCGCGAGGACTTCGAGCTCGCAAGCGCGCCATCGATGACCGGCCGCATCACCATCGCCAGTGACGAGCTGATCGCTGCGCCCTGGGCCGAGATCGTGGTGCAGCCTCGCGCGGCGGACGAGGTCGGCGACGCACCTCCCCAGCAAGGCTTCCGCCATGCAGTCGTCGAGGCCCAGGCCGACGCGAGCGGCTACTTCTCGGTACCGGCGCTCGCCGAGGGCGTCACAGCGGCGGATCTCAGCGTCTACATCGACGGCGAGCTCGCGCACAGCGAGACCTTTACGCTCACGCATGGCCGGGTTGCAAAAAGCATCGCGGTCGCGGTCGCGCTCGGCGCGTGGGGCCTGTGCGTCGGCTCGTCGTGGGGCAGCGCCTTCGTGCAGTTGAAGGACAACCCCAACGACAAGCTCAAGCACTGCGTGGCGAGCTGCCGCACGCAGCGGTACTGCGGCGGGAGCCTGGTCGCTGGAACGTTGAAGGAGATCCTCGACACGGTTTGCAAGCAAGGCCCCCAGTGGTTGAAGGACCTCCTCGCCAAGACCGGGGTCTCGGGCTGCGGCGGCTGGGACAACGCCGACATGGCGGCGAACGCGCAGGGGCTGTCGTGCGCGTACAAGTGGAAAACCTGCATGAGCTGCTGCGACGGGTATTACTGACCCGGACGTTTGCCACAATTCCGAGAGGCTCGCGCCCGTGTCCGTGCATGTCGACTTCCTGGTGAATGGGGCCGCCGTTGTGGCGCTCGCTCCTGGCGCTTTGATCGGGCGCACTGCAGCGGCCGCGTTGAGGCTCGACGACCCGGCGATCTCGGAGGCACACGCGCTGGTGAGCCTCAGGGGATCGGCGCTGCGCCTGCTATCGCTGCGCGGCCGCTTCGTGGTGGACGGCCAGCGGATGACCGAGGTGCTGCTCGCGCGCGGGCTGGCGATTGAGCTCGCGCCGGCGATCACCCTCGAGGTGCTGGAGGTCGAGCTTCCAGCGAGCGTGTCGGCGCTGCTCATCGAGGGCGTTGGTATGCTCGTGCCCCCGCCGGTCGCCTCGGTCTTCGCCGCGCGGGCGGATCTCGTGAGCGGTCTGTCGCTCGACGCCGACGCCGTGCTCTGGAGCAGCGACGAAGGTTTCCGCCTGCGGCGCCCCGGCGAGCCCGATCAGGTCCTCACGGTAGGCGACGCCTTCACCGTCGGGCCGCGCGTTTATCGGGTGGTCTCGCAGCCGCTCGCAGCCGCCGCCACCACCACGACCGAAGCGAGCGCACGCTTCTCGGCGCCGCTGGTGCTGCTCGTGCGCTTCGACACGGTGCACATCTGGCGGGCGGACGTCGCGATCGCCATCGACGGCATGCCGGCGCGCATCCTGACCGAGCTCGCGCTGATGCAGGCGCCGATGGAGTGGCGCCACGTTGCGCGCGAGATATGGCCCGAGGAGCCCGATGACCGACGCCTGCGGATGAACTGGGACGCCGGCATCGCGCGCCTGCGCAGGCGCCTCCGCGAAGCCGGGATCCGCTCCGATCTCGTAAGGTCCGCCGGCGCCGGCCGGGTCGAGCTCTTCCTGGGACCCGACGACCGGGTCACCGACGCCACATGAACAGCCCGCAGTAGGCTTGTGGCTGCTCCGGCGTGACCCCGACGGTGGCCCGGTCTACACTGGTAGCATGTCTCCCTGCGTGACGGTCGCCAGCGATCGTATCGATCACGTCGATCATAGCGGGCACGCGACGTGACCCGCTCACCGGACACGTCACTTCCGACGCTGGACGAAGGCTCGACCGCGCCTGCCGGATCGACGGCACCTGTGGCGTCCGCGCCGCGCGATCCCGAGTCGCGCTGGCAACGTCTGGGCGAGCTCGGTTGGGGAGGCATGGGACGCGTGACGCTCGCTCACGATCGCTGGCTCGGCCGCGAAGTGGCGTTGAAAGAACCGCTATCCGAGACCGATGCGCATCTGTTCCAGCGCGAGGCGATCATCACCGCGCGCCTCGAACACCCGGGCATCGTCCCAATCTACGAGACCGGACTCTCGCCAGCCGGCGTGCCGTGGTTCGCGATGCGCGTCGTGCGCGGGCGCTCCCTGGCGCTGATCCTGGCGGACCCGCTCTCCACCGGCGAACGTCTGCACCTCTTGCGTTACCTGCGCGCCGCGTGCGAGGCGGTCGCGTTCGCGCACGCTCGCGGCATCGTGCACCGGGACCTGAAGCCGGCCAACATCATGATCGGAGCCTTCGGCGAGACACAGGTCATCGACTGGGGCCTGGCGAGCGCGCCGATCGCCTGGTCGTCGTGAGCGGGCCTTGTCCCACAAGGGCGCACGACCCGCTTCTTGCTCACGCAGTTCGTGGATACCGATACCGATCGTTCGACACGCATACCCAGTTGCACGCGACACCATCG
>Ga0105049_10001047_pt1 | contig 32151 bp, 25 predicted proteins | sample MAT06_FD_78087 | JGI IMG/M metagenome (GOLD analysis project Ga0105049, IMG submission 78087) | Freshwater microbial communities from Lake Fryxell liftoff mats and glacier meltwater in Antarctica - MAT-06 | ecosystem: Environmental > Aquatic > Freshwater > Ice > Liftoff microbial mat | place... | reverse complement strand
GAAGCTCACTTCGAACCCGCCGTATCGCCTTCGGCTGCCGTTGCCGCCAAGCCCGTCGTATCGCCTTGGGCTGCCGTTGCTGCCAAGCCCGTCGTATCGCCTTCGGCTGCCGTTGCTCCCAAGCCCGTCGTATCGCCTTCGGCTGCCGTTGCCGCCAAGCCCGTCGTATCGCCTTGGGCTGCCGTTGCCGCCAAGCCCGTCGTATCGCCTTGGGCTGCCGTTGCTCCCAAGCCCGCGCGCGCCGCCCGATCGGAAGATGCTCCGCGACCCTCCACGCGCGCGCCGCGCGCCCCCGACACCGAGCCTACCCGTGCTCGGCCCGATCGCCCCACGCCCGTCGTCACCCCGCTTCGCGAAGCGCGACTCACCGCATCCGCCACGCGCGAGCCAGACGTTCTCAGCGCTCCGCCCGAAGCCCGTCGCTCGGCCCCGCCCGAGACCCACCCCGAGCCGCGCCCAAGCGCTCCCGCGGCCGATGCGTCTCCGCGTCGGCCAGCGCCGATCCACACCCGCGCCGCCCCGGACGCGCGCCGCCCCAGCGCCGCCGACACGCGCCCCGGCCCCGCCGATACGCGCCGCCCCGGCCCCGCCGACCCGCGTCCGCCCGATGCTCGCCGTCCCGGCCCAGCGGACACGCGCACCGCCGATGCGCGCCGCTCAGCGCCCGCCGCTGACGCCCGGCGCCCATCCTCGCCGGTCGACACGCGGCGCCCGACCAAGCGCCCACCCGCCAAGACGGCGGGCGACCGTCCCCCGCGCCGCGCTGTCGACGTCGCCCCGCGCACCCCGCGCACGCCCCGCTGAAGGACCTGCAGTGCAGGTGTCGGCAGCGCTTGCTCTGCCGATAGCGCTACTTGTCCTTCTTGATGCGCAAGACGTGCACCAGATAGTAGTTGTCGCTGTAGGCGTCCTGAACACGCTCGATGTCGAGCCGAACGCGGTAGTCGGTCTTGCGCAGCGAGTCGAAGAACGCGGTCGCGATCGGGCGTCCCGGCTCGGCCAGGAATGCGGTGCGTCCCGGCGCGAGGTTGTCTTTCAACATCCGGAAGACGTCTTCGAAGTTGTCCTGATCGTAGAGCACGTCGGCCAGGATCAAGCTCCCGACGTGGTCGGTGAAGCGGTCGGTGCGCCAATCGAACTCGAGCGTGCGCACGTGGGTGAAGCCGTTCTGGAGCGCGTTGAAGCGCGCGAAGCGCAGCGCCTCGGGGTTCGAGTCGGCGAGCGTCACCCGCGCGCCCTTGGCGGCCGCACCGAGCCCGGCGGTGCCGAGCCCGCAGTTGACCTCGACCGCGTCGACCGACCGCATCCGCACGGAGTGCCCGAAGTAGCTCGCCATCGCGCGCGCGGACGGCCACAGCTCAGCCCAGTTCGACCCGCCGCGCGCTGACGATTCGGGCGAGGGGGCCAACCCGTCGCGGCCGTGCAGCAGCTCGGCCGATGCGTAACGCGCCTCCTTGGCGGACAGCGCGGCCTTCGACAACGCTGACGGCAAGCGCCCGACCCCACCGATGTCGGGACCGGTCACGCGCAGCACCTTGGGACCTGCGTCGACCTCGTAGTCGCGTAGCTCATAGTCTTCGGTGAGGGAAGCCCTGAGCCGTGACAGCTCTTGCGTCGATACTGCTCGGCGCCTCATCCCGTTCCCTCTACCGTGCTCGCATGCATGCCCAGTCCTCCAAGGACACTGTAACACGACCCCCGAATGCGACTCCACCCGTCCCAAATCTGCGAATTCGGCCTGAAACGACCCGCCTGCGTCGTCGCTCGCTCGTTCCTGCGGCGACCTCGAGGTCGACTCGTCAGTTCCTTCGCTCGCTCCTAGCACGCGTAATTCGCTCGCGAAGCGCGCGGGGTCTTCGTCGCTCGTTCCTCGGCAGCCTATGAGGCTGGCCTCGTTACGGCTCCTTGACCGCGTGCGCCTCGCTTCGGGAATTTGCGTAATTCGCGTGGGTCGCCTCGCTTCGCGGCACCTTCGCGGGCATCACGGTGACGGCACCGGTGCTGGCCGTTGCCAGCTCAGGGTCAGCGGAATGCCCGGCTTCCAATGGTCGACCTTCTTGCCGTCGACCGTGATGTCGGCCAGATCTTCGCTCACCTCGAGCTCCAGCGTTCGACCTTCGACGCGCTTCACGACGACCTTCGCCAACGTCAGCGCCACCCGCAGGCCGAGCGTCGCGACGTCCTTGGTGACCTCGCCTACCGCGCCGACGGGCGGTGCGTCCCCGGCGACCAGGTTCAACAACACACGCTTACTCGATCGGCGCGCGAGCTTCGCGGTCAGCGTGCCCGCGGCGGTCTTCTCGCGCAGCTGCTTTTGGTTCTGGCAGCCCTCTTCATCTCCGAGTTCGCAGGCGCGCGCGAACAGACCCAGCGCCTTCTCGACGTCGCGCACGAGCCCGCGTTCTCCGCCCGCCATCCAGCCGGCCACCACGTTGCATGCGTCGCCGCTGTTCGTCTCGCACGCGCGCGCCATCATTTTCACGCCGCGCGCCTCGTCCTGCGCGTAGCCGAAGCTGCCCTCGAGTAATCGATTGGCCACAACCGAGCAGGCCATGCCGAACTCGAGCTTGCAGCTCTTGTCGAGCGCTGTGTTCGAACGCTTCTGATCAAGCTCTCCGCCGATCGGCTCGCCGTGAACCGCGGCCGACAGGAAACAGCCCTCGCCGTCGCCGAGCTCGCACGCCCGATCGGCCAACCGGCGCAGCTCGGCGTCATCGCGTTTCGTGCCGCGACCGTCGCGCACCATCACGAACGCGTTGTTGCAGCCAAGCCCGCTGCCGAGCTCGCAGGCCCGCTGCGATGCGGCGAGCGAGCGCCCATCGGCGCGTTCGACGAGCATGCCCTCCATCAACATGAAGCCGAGCTCGGTGCAGCCCTCGGCGTCACCTGATTCGCAGGCGCGCTCGAAGAAGCCCGCGGCCTGGGCGTCGCCCGCCTTGAACAGCTCGACGCCGCGCTTGTAGCAGTCCTTCGGCGTCGCGAGCTCACACGCATCGGCGCGTGCGTTGCCCGCACCGACACCGGCAACCCAAACGAGACAGGCGACGCAAGCGGCCACAGTTTTCACGAGCGTGTTCATCGTCACGACCCTCCCGATCCACATGCTTCGCACATCCGCCTCGTCGCGCGCTACTCGTGGCGCTACTCGACGACCGGTCGCAGGAGCCGCGCTTCGAGGATCCACGCCGTCAGCGTCTCTTCGGCCGGCAACCGCTGCTGCATCGCGGTGCCGCGCGTCGCGACACGCAAGGCCTTCAACAGCGCTCCGGACCGCGCCCGCGCGAGCGCGTGCGAGTCGCCGACACCCGCCTTCACGAGGACCTCCAGGATCGTTGGCCCGATCCCCTCGACGCGCAGCAGATCGCAGCGCGCCGCCAGCACCATCAGCCGTTCGACTGGGATCGACGTCGTCTCCGAAAGCCAGGCCCGCCGCGTGTTGGAGGCTGCCCAATCGAGTAGCACCCGCGTATCGAGCACGCCCGCGCGCGCCAGCGCACGACGTTCGGCGGGCGTCACGAACCCGACCTGATCGAGCGCGTAGTGCGATGCGAGTCCCGGAACTGGCGTGACCAAAAGCATCAAGGCGGTCGCGGCCGCGAGCACGAGGCGGGTCGGAGCCATGAATCGATAGGTGACGGAGCTTCGGGACGCGACCATAGGGCCCGAGACGCGGCCCACCTGCCTTGATTCACGGCCTCAGCATCGCCTTCAGCTGCCTTGGCCGAGGGCCGCATCTCACGCCGTTCGCGCCACCCACGTTGACCAGCGCGAACCCGATGGACTATGCGAGTTGGCGATGTCGCAGCGTCCGCTTCCCGAACCCTCCGCCCTCGCCCGTCGCCGTGCGAGCGCCGAGACGATCGCGCGCGAAGCGGCCGCCATCCTGCTCCATCACCGCGGTCGCCTGAACGAGGTCACATGGAAGGGCGCTGTCGACCTCGTGACGGTGGCCGATCGCAGCTCGGAAGCCTTCGTCATCGCGGCCCTCCACAAGGCCTTCCCCGAGGATCGCATCGTTGGTGAGGAGGGTGGGGGGGAAGGCCCGGTCGATGCAGACTTCGTCTGGTACGTCGACCCGCTCGATGGCACGACCAACTTCGTGCACGGCCTGCCGCACTTTGCTGTGAGCCTCGGGTGTGTCCATCGCGGCGAGCCGCTCGTCGGCGTGATCCACGCACCCGCGCTCAGCCTGCCGAGCACGCCGCGTGATCCCGGCATCGTCTGGTCGGCGGCGTCGGGTCTCGGCGCCAGCCGCAATGACCGGCCGATCGCGGTCGCGGCCCACACGATCTTGCGCCGAGCGCTCGTGGCGACCGGTTTCCCGTATGATCGACCGACCCATGGCAGCGTGATCGGCCAGCGGGTCGAAAGCGCGCTCGCACACTGTCTCGACATTCGTCGCCTCGGCAGCGCGGCGCTCGATCTCGCGCAGGTCGCCGACGGCACGTTCGGCGCCTATTGGGAGGGCAGTCTCAAGCCTTGGGACATGGCCGCCGGCCTTGCCATCGTGCGCGCCGCCGGCGGTCGCGTGACCGACCTCGCGGGTGGCGAGACGATGCTTGCGAGCGGCGACGTGCTGGCGACCAATACGCTCCTTCATGCAGCCTTCTTGGCCGACGTGCTCGGGGTATGAGCGGCCCCACGCCCACGCCCGCGCCCACGCTCCTCGTCCTCGTCTTCGTCCTCGTCGCCTGCGGCCGCGATCCCGCCCAGGTCCGCTGGGACCGGGCGTTCGACGCGGCCATCGACACCATCCCCAGCGATCCCGCCGCCGCCGAGGTCACGCTCGATGCGCTCGCCGGCCAAGCTCCGCGCGCTGTCGACGAAGGCGCAGCCCGCCTCGAGCTGGCCCGTCTGGCACTCTCCCAGGGCCGCACGCTCGATGCCGCGCGGCGCTTCCGAACGCTTGCAGAGCACGCCCGCCGTCAGGACGATCGCGCGCGCGCCTACTACGAGCTCGGCCGGCTGGCCGAGGCCACGGCTCACGAGCCAGCCGCAAAGCTCATCTATCGCAACCTCGTTGGGACCTATCCCAACCTCATGCCGGGTGAACGCGCCCTGGCGCATCTGCTCCGCATCGCCCGCGCCGAGGGCCCCGCGGCCGTCGACGCCCACCTCGCCTGGACCCGTTCGCTCGCCGACACGCTCGCGCACACCGCCCTGGGTGACGACCTCCTCTACCAGGCGGCCGACGAGTCACAACGTCGTGCCGAGCTCACCCAGCGCCCGAGCGACTGGGCCCGCACCGAAGCGCTCTATCGACGGCTCGCCGACGGCCCGCGCACGCCGCTCTGGAACGACGCGGTCTGGGAACTCTCCTGGATCTATCACCGACAGGCCCGTTACCTCGAAGAGGTCGCAGCGATCGAAACCATCCTGCGCACCCGCGAGGCGATCTCACTCTTCGGCCAGGACGAGCATCCCTACTACTGGACGGGCCAGTTGCGCATCGCACGCCTCCAGCTCATCGAGCTCGCGAACCCCATCGCCGCCATCGAGGCCTACCTGCGCTACGCCGAGATGTTCCCGCTGACGATCAAGAAGGACGACGTGCGCTTCTTCGCGCTCTGCGCCGCCCTGCAGCTCGCCGAGCGCAATGAGGCTGACAGCCTCGCGGCCCTCATCAGGCGCGAGCACCCCGACTCGCGCTTCATTCGCCGCATCGAGCCTGCCTACGCCGACCCACGTGGCCCCCACTGCACCCCGCCCGAGGTCGAGCGATGACCGCGCTGACGGTGCCCGCCGCCGGCCCGCAGTCCAGGCTTCGCCATCCTTGCGAAGGCCAGGTGCGCATCGCCGTGCAGCATGTCAGCAAGCTCCACGAGGGGCGCGTCGTGCTCGACGACATCTCGCTCGAGGTGCGCGCCGGAGAGATCCTTGGGCTCGTCGGTCCGGGTGGGCACGGCAAGAGCGTGCTCTTGAAGCATCTGCCGCGCCTCTTGGCACCCGATCGCGGCAGCATCCTGCTCGATGGCAAGGACCTCGCATCGCTCACCGGCTTCGAGCTCGCGCGCGCCCGCGAGGACTTCGGCTATCTGTTCCAGAACTACGCGCTCTTCGACTTCATGACGGTCGCCGACAACGTCGCGTTCCCGATGCGCCAGGAGAAGACGCCGCCCACCGCCACTGAGATCGAACGGCGGGTGCGCGAGCGTCTGGCGGAAGTCGGTCTCGCGCGCGCCTATGACCAGTTCCCGCGCGAACTCTCGGGCGGCATGAAGAAGCGGGTCGGCCTCGCGCGCGCGACCGTCACCGACCCGAGCATCGCGCTCTACGACGATCCGACCGCCGGCCTCGATCCGGTCACCTCGTCCCGCATCTTCGCCCTCATCCTCGCGATGCACCGCAAGGTGCCAGGCTGCGCCTCGGTCGTCGTCTCGCACGACATCGACCGCATGGCCGCCATCGTCGACCGCTGGGTCGTGCTGGAGAACGGTCGCATCGCCTTCACCGGTGCCAGCACCGACCTCGCCCGCGCGCTCATCGACGCGCCGCCCGAGGGCCTGCTACGCCGCTTCTTTGGTGACCCCGCGACCTTCCGTTCGGTCACCTCACCCACGCCCACACCCACACCCACGTCCACGCCCGCGCCCACGCCCCCTCGCCCGGATCCGCGCCGATGACCGCCGTCTTCGCCCCGCTCGGCCGCGCGACCGTGCACGTGCTCGCGACCCTCGGCGGCGCTGCCATCATCTTCGGTCGCGTGATGCGCGCGCTCCTTCCCCCGCGCTTCGACGCGCACGAGACCTGGCGCCAACTGTTCCACGTCGGCGTGCGCTCGTGGCCCATCGTGGCGATGACCGCGCTCTTCGTCGGCGCGATCATGGTCATCCAGACCGCCTATTTTGTGCGCCGCACAGGCGCCACCAGCTTTCTCGGCTACGGCGTCGGCTACTCGGTCTTTGCGGAAATCGGCCCCGTCCTGATCGGTCTCATGTTCTCGGGGCGCGTCGGCGCAAACAACACCGCCGAGCTCGGCACCATGGTCGTGACCGAGCAGGTCGACGCCCTGCGAGCCCTTGCCATCGACCCCATCCGCTACCTCGTCGTGCCGCGCTTTATCGCGATGATGGTGATGCTCACGCTGCTCATGGTGTTGGGCGATCTCTTCGCGATCATCGGGGCGGCCGCCACCGCCCAGGGTCTACTCGGCTTCGACTGGCGTGTGCTGATCGCCAACCTGATCGAGAGCCACCTCCTCGACGAGCTCCTCATGGGGGTCGTGAAAGCGACCTGCTTCGGCATCGCAATCTCATGTATCTCCTGCCATTTCGGCCTCGCTGCCAGCGGCGGCGCGGTCGGCGTCGGACGCGCCACCAACCACTCGGTCGTCGCCAACGCGACCGCCATCTTCCTCATCGACTTCCTCGTCGGTTGGCTCTTTAGTTTATGAAACACTCCGCCAGCGTTCACGGCCGGAGCGCGCTCTTCCGCGTCGGCGCCCCGGTGGTCGCCGGCTACCGCGCCACGCGCGGGCTGCTGTCCCTCTTCGTCGAGACCTTCGTCGCCATCATCCGCGGCCGCGCGGCCATGAAGGAAGTCCTCAATCAGGCCTTCGAGATCGGCAACCGCTCGGTGCCGTTCGTCATCATCACGCTCGGCGTGCTCGGCTTCATCACAGTCTATCAGATAGCCCACCAGGTCGCCCAGATCCTTCCTGACTTCAGCATGTTGGGCGCCGCCTTCATCCAGATGATGTGTCGCGAGTTCGCGCCGACGATCACCGGCCTGATGGTCGCAACCCGCGTTGGTTCGGGTATCGCCGCCGAGATCGGCTCCATGGTCGTCACCGAGCAGGTCGACGCGCTCAAGATGTGCAACGCCGACCCGGTCGAGTACCTGCTCGCGCCGCGCACCCTCGCGTCCGGCGTGATGCTCGTCATGCTCTCGGTGGTCGGCGTCGTCTCGGCCACCATTGCCGGCATGCTCATCGCCAAGGCCGGCTTCGGCATCCCCTATCAGACCTTCCTCAAGTTCGACCTCGTCGGCGTCTCCGACGTGATCACCGGCGTCGTCAAAGCCTTCGCCTACGGTCTCGCGATCCCGGTCATCGCGGGGCAGGCAGGCCTCCAGGCGACCGGCGGCTCGGCCGGCGTCGGCACCGCGACGACGCGCGCCGTCGTCAACACGAGCTTCGCCGTCATCGTGCTCGACTTCGTTCTGTCGGGCCTCGCCTACGTCACGTTCGACAAATGACCCGTACCCCCAAGCCACCATGATCCGCTTCATCGACATCCAGAAACGCTTCGGCGACCGCCAGGTCCTCGACGGCGTGTCGCTCGACGTCGAGACCGGCGAGGTCCTCTACATCATCGGCAGCTCGGGCGCCGGCAAGTCGGTGCTCGTCAAGCACCTGATAGGCCTCCTGCGCCCCGACGCCGGCCGCATCGAGCTCGGCGGGCGCGACATCACCTGGCTCAGCGAGCGCGACTTCTACGAAGTGCGAAAGCAATGCGCGATGGTGTTCCAGAACTCGACGCTCTTCGACGCCATGTCCGTGGTCGACAATGTCGCCCTGCCGTTCCGCAAACACCTCGGCCTCTCACTCACCGACGCCCGCGCGCGCGCGCTCGAAAAGCTCGACCTCGTCGGCATGCGCCACGCCGCCAGTTGGTTCCCGTCCGACCTCGGCGACGGCCTGAAGAAGCGCGTCGCCATCGCCCGCGCGCTGACGCTCGACCCGACCTACGTCATCTTCGACGAGCCGACGACCGGCCTCGACCCGCTCGCTGCGGCCCAGGTCGATGACCTCATCCGCGCACTGAAGCACGACGCTGGCGTCACGAGCATCGTCGTGTCCCACGACCTGCGTTCGATCTTCGGCGTCGCCGACCGCATCGCGATGATCTACCAGGGCAGGATCCGCCTCGATGGACCACCCTCCGCCTTTCGCGGTAGCGCCGACCCGGTCGTGGACCAGTTCGTCTGCGGCCGCCCCAGCGGTCCGATGGAGACCTGAGCGGACGTCTCGAGTCTCAAAGGCGTGCCTGATGAATCGCTACCATTTCAGCACTGACTGGTTCTCCTACAACATCCCCACCTGGGAGCGGCACCTTGCCGCGGTGCGCGGGCGCAGCGGCTTGCGCTACCTGGAGGTCGGCGTCTACGAGGGGCGGTCGCTCTTCTGGATGATGAACCACGTTTTGACCGCACCCGATGCGCGCGCCACCGCGGTCGACGCCTTCTTCCCGCATGCCCATGACTACGAGGCGAGCTTGCGCGACAACCTCGCCCGTTGCGACGCACGCGACAAGATCGCGGTGCTGAAAGGGGACTCCGCCGACGTCCTGCGCAGCCTGCCGCTCGGTTCCTTTGACGTGATCTATATCGATGCCGGCCACGGCCAACGCGCGCTCTTCGTCGATCTCGCGCTCTGTTGGGGTCTCCTCGCCGCGGGCGGCCTGATGATCCTCGACGACTACAAGTTCGGCCACGCGCGCCTCCCCTATGAGCTCCGGCCACAGCCTGTGATCGACGTCTTCCTCGACGCGGTCGCGTTGGAGGTCGAGGTCGTTCATCGCGACTACCAGATCATCCTCAAACGCGCGCCGCTGCGCGTGGCCAGCGCCGGTCGGCAGCAGCCGCCGGAACATATCGAGACCTGCACCCAGCTCGGCGACTGGTTCTATTTCTGGGAGAGCGGACAGCTTCTGCGCGCGGACGGAAGCAACGAGGACCGCGTGCCGTCGTGGCTGCTCCCGGTCTTCAAGCATGCGTGGTTACTGCGCCGTAAGCCACTGCTCGGCGTGTACGAGCAGCTCACCAAGGGCCTGCGCAAGCTTCGTGTCGAGTTGCGACTCTCCAACCGTGTTCTGGCCGGCGTCAATCGGCTCCGCGGTCCACGACACTGAACGACGAGCACATCACTCCTTCCAGAGGAACTTCCAGGGGTGGCGCTTCAGGTCTTTCATCATCTCGCGGATGTCGTCGTACATCTCGCGATCGGATAGCAGGGCGCCAATCGTTCCCTGCCCATCTTTGAGGCGCTGGGTCAGCACCTTGGCGTCGGAAAGAATCGCCTTCACCGCCTCGACCGCGCCCGACAGGTCTTTATTGACCTCGGCCAGCATCGTCTCCGCCTTCTCGCCAAGGGACGCGTACCGTTGGATTGCGAGGCGCGCGTCGCCGGTCAACGGGGCCAGTTGCTGCCGCGCATCGGCGGCCAACCCGGCGGCATTGCGCACCAGCGCACGCAGCTCGTTGCCATCGCCGATGACCGCGTTGACGCCGGCCAGGACGACCAGCACCTCGTCCTCGACCTTGATCGCCTTGGTGATGACCTCGTCGATTTTCGGGGCCGCCGCCGCTAGCAACAAGTCCACCCGGTCGACCGTGCGCTTCACCGTCGCCATCGCGCCGGCCGCGTTGACGATCATCTCGTCTATCGCCTTCTCGTTCTTGCGCAGCACGTTCGACAGCGAGGCGAGCACACGGTTCGCGTTCATCGCCATGATCTCCAATCGCAGCGGCGGCTCGCCCGCGACGATCTCACCTTCCGTCAACGCCGGTCCCTCGGTCGAGACGGGCTCTATCTCGACGTACTTCTCGCCGAGCACGCCCTGGTTGGTGATGTAGAAGCGCGTGTCCTTGCGCAGGGTGGCGAGCTTGTCGGCGTCGACCGCCAGCGTGACCCGCACGAACACCGGCTTTCCGGTCGTCGGATCGATCGAACCACCGCGGTACTCGACTCCGGTCACCTTGCCGGCCGGCACGCCAGCGACTTTCACCGGCGCCCCCGCCTTCAGCGTCGCCGAGGTATCGACATCGAGGTAGAGCTTGGCACCGCTCGACGACGAGACGCCACCCAACACGATGATGAACGCGACCAGCAACCCGAGGCAGATCGCCACGAGCAGCCCGACCTTCACCTCGATGTTGCGTTCAGCCATCCTTGCAGTCCCGCGTCAGTCCTTGCGCTTGGGGATCCTGGGGACCTCCCGCACGTCGCGTTCGTCGCTGACGGTCACCGTCTTCTTCTCCTCGGTCCGCTCGATGGTGACCTCTTCGTAGACGATGTTGGTGACGAGCTCCTGGATGAGGCCGATCGACTTCGCCTCGTCCGCGAGCATCCACCACGCATCCCGGATGCGGGCGCGGTACTTCTTCGCGTCCATACCGATGTTCTTCGCGATCTCGAGGTGCAGGCGATCGAGGTAGCGCGTCAGGAAGTCGATCTTCGACCGGTTCTGCGGGTCTTCGCCGGCGGTCCCGTAGCTCGCCTCGTGCAGCATGAAGGTCGCGTGCGGCATTCCGTAGCGCTTGTCGCAGAAGGTCAGGATGATGGCCGCCATCGAATAGGCGGACGACTCGACGATGCAGTGGATCGGCGCCTTGACGGCCTTCATCGTGTCGATGAGCACGAGCCCCGCGTCGACCGACCCGCCCGGCGAGTTGATGCGGATCCAGATCGGGTCGTCGCCCTGCGAGGCGAATTCGAGCACGTCCTTCTGCGCCTTCTTCATCGTGTCGAAGCCGATGCCGCCCGCGATCTCGACGACCCGCTGCGAAATGACGATCGGGTTGCCAGTGACCTGTTTTGGGTCCGCCGACAGGGCGGGTTCGGCGACGAGCAGGGCGAGGGCGACGAGTGCCAGGCGAGAAATCATCGACGGCTCCGGACGCAGGGTCAGGGTGAGGTGCTGTGCCGGGCAGACGCCCGAGACACCACACAAGGCCGGATTGGATAGCGCGTCACAGGCACCGACGCAATGGTCCTGGCCGCCCTTGCCGCGCTTGCCCTATCGGTCGACATCATCGAGCTCGGGCGGCACGGGCAGGGGGATGCCACTCAAGTCGTGAAAGCGCACCCCGAACGTGAGCAACGCCTGGTGCTCGTCCATGTTGCGTAGTCCGGGTGCCGAGCCCGCGAAACCGACGAAGCGCATACGCCACCCGAACCCCATCCAGAGGCTCCAGGGGTGATCGTTGGGCTCGGTCAGCGGCACATCGACCCCGAGCCCTATCGCAAACGCGAACGCGACATCGGTGCGATCAAGTCTCTCGCCTGCCTCGCCCCCGGCGATCGAGAGCACATCCGCCCCGGCTCCGATCGCCAGGTGAAGGCCCGCCGCAACCCGATCGACGAACCGCCCCTGAACACTCCGGACGAACAGCGGATGCAGCCGCAGGTCGACCCCTATCGATGTCCGCCGCAAGTCATAGCGGCCCCCATCCACATTCCGCACGAAGCCCGCGGTCGTCGCAAACAGCTCCGCATCGAGCAGCGTCAACAGCGTGCAGACCCGCACCCCGAGCCCCACCACCGGCACCGGCGCAACGTCCGCGTCAGCCGTCCGGAACGCCGCACCCCCTCGCAGCTCGAAGCCCCAGGAGCTCCCTTGCCACCGCCCCGAAGGCTCATCGTCGTCGCCCTCGTGCGCCCGCGCCGTACCAGCAAACGCCAGAGCACAAATGAACGCCAGCAACATCGCGCGAGCTCGTGCCGTCACGACCGCACGACGCGTCGAGCGTCCACCGCAAGCAGCAGGTTCCATCGCCGTCAAGTGTCTGGATCCAAATCAGAAAGGCCGCAAGAGCGGCCAGTAATACAGAGGGATCCAGGTCGTCAAACGGGCCCGTATGCTAGGAGGCGCCCGAAGGGAGCGCGGAGGCGTACGCCGCGTACGCCGCACAAGCGACCGAGGGCCCGACGACGCAGACGGGCCCGTTTCACGACCTGGAGGCGCGGGGATTCGAACCCCGGTCCGGAACAGCTCCGCTCGAACGTCTACGTGTGTAGTTTCCGTGATTTATTTAGGCTTCACTGACTCCCACGGGCAGGATTCAGCGGGCCGATTCCCTTTATCTCGCCTCGCCGTCGGGACTCCGGCTCAGCCAAGCTCTCATTTATATTATAATCTTCCCGACGCCGAGAGCAGGCTTCGAGTCAACCACCTCACAGTTTTTTAGGCTGCGAGGGCAAACGCGTTATCGTTGGCGTTTGTGATTCCCCACCATTTTTAACCGGGTAGATAGGGTCCCGGACACGCAATTCGAACGGTGACAACCCCGTCGAAATCCATTCGCCCCCTCTTCACTTGTCAGGCTCGTGTTCTGCCCAGGCAGTGCCTACACTCGGCGGCTGCCCAGGCAGTGCCCGCGAACCAGTGCGCCGCACGACTGCGACGCTGGGGCAGCATAGGCGCCGTGCCGCCATTTGCAAGCCCGGACTTGCGTGTCGTCGGCCTCTATCGCCCACGCGGTGACAGCCGGCAGCACACTTTTGCGCGGGACCTGTTGACTCGCGTTCACACCGGGGGCCTTGCAGGCTATGCTCCGCCGGGTCGATCAATACCCTCGCGGCCCAGGCGGGAGACGTTCCTTGCAAGCGTGGCTCATCCCAACAATCGTCGCCCTCGTGCTCACGGCGGGTGCCGTCCCAGCGGCGTCTTTACCTATTGTCCGCTTCGAGACATCGAGCCCGGCCGGCCTCACGCTGACCGGCAACTCGCTCGGGCTCGCCGGGGATCTCACGGGCCCCTCGACCGACGACCGCATCGGCGCCTTCATCGACGCCGGTCTCACCCTCCAGGTCCCGGGCTGGCCGCTCGGCACGACCGACGACTGGACGCTCGCATCATCCGACGCGGTGCTCGATCTGCCCGAAGGCGCGACCATCGTCTACGCCGAGCTCGTCTGGGGCGGCACGCTGGAGGTCGACGATGCCGACCTGCTCCTTGCGATCGATGGCCCGGTGACGTTCGTCGCGCCGTCGGGCCTGCGCCACGAGGTCACGCCCGATCTCGCCACGGCGGCAGCGCTCGGCGGCAGCGCACTCGGCAGCGGCTACTACGGACGCTCGGCCGACGTCACCTCGCTCGTCGAAGGCGTGGGCACCTATCGTGTCGCTGCGGTGCCCTCGACGCTGAACGCCAGCGACCCGGCCGCGGGCTGGTCGCTCTACGTCGTCTATCGCCATGATGGGCTCGCGCCTCGGCGCATCGCGCTCATGACCTTCATGACCTACGTCGACTCGGCCGCCGACAACAACGATGTCAGCGCTTCGGTCGACGGTCTGTGCGTGCATGACGCACCCGCCGATCGCGAGGCCCGTATCGCGCTGACGGCGATCGACGGCGACGCCAACATCAGCGGCGACTCGTTTCGCTTTGCCCGTCAGCAAGGTCAGTTGAACGGCGATGGCGCGCGCGTGACCGGGATCGGCACGACCCAGGACAATCTCTATGGCGGTCGCATCACGACCGACGCCGGCCTCGTCGATACCCGCGGCAGCTTCGGCACGGCCAACCACGCGGCGGCCACCAACGTCGCTGGCGCGCGCCAGGGCTGGGATGTGCTCACGGTGCAGGCGAAGGCGTTCCTCGACACCAACTGGCGGACCGCCTGGCTGCGCGCTGCGGCCGGCAACGACACGCACGGGCTCCTCGCGGTCGGCCTGTCGCTGAGCCTGCGTTCGCCGTACCTGCCGGACATGGACGCGCTCGTCGCGAGCAGCTCGGAGCCCACCCCGAGTGGCATCGTCAGCTTCACGGCGACGCTGCGCAACGCCGGTGACGCCGGGGCCGAGGCGGTCAGCTTCGAGCTCCCTGGTGGCCTGCCGCCCGGCATAAGCTACGTGCCCGACAGCTTCGCGGTCGATGGCGCGCCGCCCACATCGGGGATCGTGACCCGCCAGGAGGCGCTGCTCGCTGGCGTCGGCCTTGGTGCCATGGGTGTCGGCGAGACACGGGTCGTCACCCTCGAGCTCGATTTCGGCGTGCCCGCGGTCACCCAGTGGTCGTTCGCGCCACGCGTCGACTACGGCAATGCGGCCTGCACGGATGCCCGCACCGAGCCCTTCGTGCCGACGCCTATCGCCTTCGTGTTCGCCGGCGTCAGCTGTGGCGATGGCAAAAAAGAGGGGGCCGAAGCATGCGACGACGGTGACACGGACGCGCTCGACGGCTGCTCTGCGACCTGCACGGTCGAGGCCTCGTTCTTCTGCGCCGACAACCCGGCCAGCGACGGTACACCGGCTGCGCCCGACTCGATCTGCACCGTGATCGGCGCGTCGTGCGGCAACAGCATCGTCGGCGATGGCGAGGCATGCGACGACGGCGACCGCGTCGGCGGCGACGGTTGTAGCCCCGGCTGCACGGTCGAGGCGGGCTGGCTCTGTCCGGTCGCCACCGGTCCGAGCGTGTGCCGCGAGGATTGCGGCGACGGCGCCATCGTCGGATTCGAGGTCTGCGATGACGGCGAGGTGCAAGGCGCCAGCGCCGACGGGTGTGCCGCCAATTGCCGCAGCATCGATCCCGGGTGGTACTGCCTCGACGAGCCAAGCAATTGTCGCGCGCGCTGCGGTGATTCGCTCATCGCTCTCGACGACGAGGCCTGTGATGATGGCAATCGCGTGAGCGGCGATGGATGCTCGGCCGACTGCGGCAGCGTCGAGACCGGTTGGAGTTGTTTATCCGAACCGAGTGTGTGTGCGACCACCTGTGGCGATGGCACGCTGCGTGTGAAAGAGGAGTGCGACGATGGTGGCCTCGTCGATGGCGATGGCTGCAGCTCCGCGTGTCGCCTCGAAGCGACCTGGATCTGCGTTCAGGCCAGCATCGACACAGCCACCTTGTGCCAGCGCGATAGCGACGAAGACGGCGTGCTCGATGACGGTGATGAGAGCGGCGACCCGCTCGACAACCCCTGTCCCGAAGGCGGGCCGGTCGACGGCTGTGACGACAACTGCCCAGCGTTTCCGAACGCGGACCAGACCTTCCCGGTCGACAACCTCCTGTGCCCGGTCTACCCCGGCCCGCGCACCCGTGGCGGTGGGGGCTGCGCATCCGGCGGCGAGCTGCCGTTGATGCTTGGGCTCGTCGCGCTCTTCGGACTCATCGTTTGGATCCGCGCCCACGCCCACGCCCGCGCCGACGCCCACGCCCGCGCCCGCACCCACGCCCACGCCCGCACCCTCGTCCTCGTCCTCGCCCTCGCCCTCGCTCCCTCGTCCGTCCGCGCCCAGGAGGTCGACCCGCGCGTCTTCGAGCCCACGCTCTCCCCGCTCGGCGTGCTCGGTGTCGAGACGAGCGCCACCGCGGGTCACTTGCGGCCGTGGGTGAACCTCATCGCGACCCTCGCCGACGACGAGCTCTCGACCCAGACCGGGCCCGATCGCATCTCCTCAGGCCCGCTCGACTATCGCTTCATGCTGACGTTCGGCGCCGGCATCGGCCTCTTCGATCGCTTTGATGTAGCGCTCGGCTTTCCATTGGCGATCGCCGAGACGGCCAAGTTCGGCGAACGCTCCGACTCCGATATGGGCATGACCGACCTGCGCTTCCTCGTGCGCGGCCGGGTCTTTGGACCCGAAGTGGGAGGCAACGGATCGGGTCTGGCCCTGGCCCTCCACACGACGTTTCCGACGGGCAGCAACACCCCCTTCATGTCCGACCACGCTGCGACACTCATGCCGCAGCTGGTGCTCGACTACCGCACGGCCGAGGGCTTCATCGCGGCACTCAATATCGGCTTCCGCTTCCGACCCGAGCGCACCGTGGTCGACCTCACCATCGGTGACGAGCTGCGCCTCGGTCTCGGCATCGAAGTCCCGGTCGGGTTCTATGGTTTCGCGTTCACTGGCGAGGTCGATGCCGCCCTGAGCTTCGCGGACAGCCCCTACGACGGGGGTGGCCTGTCCGAGCGCGAGACCCCCGTCGAAGTCCTGGCCGGCATGCGCTGGCGCTCGGGCGGCGGCGTCACGGTCAGTGGCGCTGCGGGCAGTGGTGTCACGGAAGGCTACGGCGCGCCCGACTTCCGGGTCCTGTTCGCGCTCGCGTTCAACGTGCCGTCCCCCGAACGCTACGAGGAACCGATCGTGCCGGCCTCACGCAACGAGCGCCGCGACGATTGGCACGAGCGTCGGACCGACGGCAACATGAAGGGTCCGCCAGTCACCGATGCCAAGTTCGACGAGATCGCGCGCACCGACCCCGACACCGATGGCGACGCTGTCACGAGCCCGGGCGATGTTTGCCCGGACATCCCGGAGGACCGCGACGGCTTCAACGATGGCGACGGTTGCCCGGACCCCGACAACGATGAAGACGGTGTGCTCGACGCGGACGACAAGTGCCCCGACGAGCTCGAGGTGTTGAACGGTGTCGACGACTTCGACGGCTGCCACGATGAGCCGAAGCCGGCCGACGGCACCGGCATCAAGGATAACCAGATCGAGATCAAGGACCGCATCCGCTTCAAGCCGGGCAGCGCCGAGCTGCTGCCGACCGACAAGCTCATCCTCGACGACGTGTCGCTCGTCATGCGCGCCAATCCTCGCATCAAGCGCTTCCGCATCGAGGGCCACACCGACAACATGGGCGACCGCGAGTTCAACGTCGACCTCGCCGAGCGGCGCGCGTGGTCGGTGCGCAGCTACCTCATCGAGAAGGGCATCGAAGAGACACGGCTATTCCCGAAGGGCTTTGGCTCCACCCGGCCGGTCGCCAAGAACAACAGCGAGACCGGGCGCGCGCAGAACCGCCGCGTCGAGTTCCACGTCATCAGGGATGGCGAACCGTCCGAGGGAGACGTGCCATGAAGCGGACCCTCTCTTCGCTCGGCCTGACGCTCACGGTCGCGTGCCTGACGTTCGCCGGGATCTTGCCAGCGGTGCACGCCGCGGGGCCCAAGGTGCGCACCTACACGGTGCAGCCGGGCGACTCGATCTGGAGCATCGCGGCCGAGTTCTACGGCAACGGCGACAAGTACCAGCTCATCTATAAGAACAACAAATTCATAGGTTTGGCGCCCTACATCCTCAAGCCCGGCCAGGTCCTGACGCTGCCCGAGGGCGACGTCACGCCCGAGGCTCAGGTCGCCTGGATGCGCAAGGAGGTAAAAGCCAAGCCGCCACGAAGCCTCGACTGGCTCGAGGCGAGCAACAAGATGAACCTCTGGAAGCAGTACCAGGTGTCGACCGGCGACGAGTCGGCGGTGCACATCGTGTTCGAGGACACTTCCGATCTGAGCCTTGGCGACAACGCGATCATGGTCATCTACGGCGGCTCGATCAAGAACGCCAAGACGCGCGAGCGCACCAAGACGCAGGTGCTCCTGCGCGAGGGCACCGTGCGTGGCGGGCTCGCGGCGCTGGACGGCAAGGTGGCGCCGCTGCAGGTCGACACGCCGTCGGGCACGATCGAGATGAACAGCACCGACGCGCAGATCCAATGTGACGAGGCGGGCTCGGTCGTGTCGGTCTACGAGGGCGAGGTCGAGGTGAAGGCCGGCGGCACGTCGGTGAAAATTCCGAAGGACCACGGCACGGTCGTCGCGAAGGGCAAGAAGCCCGAAGCCCCGCGGGCCCTGCCGGCGCCTCCGGCATGGAACGTCGGCACGGTCGGCGGTGGCTCGGAGAGCGCGGCGGTGGCGATCGTGCCGGCGGGCGGCAGGGCCACTTTCGAGGCCGCCTGGACGGCGGTGCCTGCGGCGAAGACGTATCGCATCGAGCTCGCGCACGACGAGCGCTTCAAGAACGTGGTCGTCAGCGTCGAGGTCGACGCGAAGACGACGCGCTTCCTCCTGGAGCAGGTGCCGGTCGGGCGCTACCACGCGCGCGTCTCGGCCCGCGATGCGTCGAAGCTGCAAGGGCGGCCATCGACGGCGCTGCAGATCGACGTCGTCGGCATCAACGCCTCGCGCCGCATGAGCCAGGACGAGACCGGTCGCTGGGAGGTCGCGGGCTTTGCGCGGCTCGATCTCGGCAAGCTCGGCGACGGGCTCGAGTGGGCGCTCGACGACGCGGACTTCAGCACAGGCAATGAGCCCAAGCGGGTGATGGGGAACGGCGGCCACAGCTTGAAGGTGAGGCGTGTGGGTCAGAGCGTCACGACCACGTTTCCGTTCCATGTGCTGGCGATCCGCGGCGCGCTCGACCTCGGTCCCAAGGGCCGGCTCGAAGCGGGTGGCAGCGGGCGCGAGCTGACGTTGACGGTCACCGATGAGAAGGGCCGCCCGGCCTCGGTGCCGGACGTCATCCTCGAGACCGATCCGCCGGTGCCCGGTGGCGCGCTGGTGCTCGTGCCGGCTGGGCCCGGGCGCTGGACCGCGCACCTGCCGGCACCCGCGCCACCGGGCCCACGCGAGCTGCTGGTGCGGGCGAGCTGGTCGGATGGGGTGCTTGCGCGCGGCTACCTGGAGGTCGAGCGCAAGCTGCTCGAGCCGTACCTCTATCATTGGCGCGAGGCGGTGCAGCCTTCCCCTTGGGACGGGCGATTGGCGTCGACGCCGCTGCCGAGCATCGTGCCGATCGATCGGGTCGGTTCGACGACGATCCTCGGGTCTCAGGCCGACGCGCTCTCCGCGAGCCTGACGCTGCACGGCGAGGCCGCGCTGGTCGACAACACGCTTGGCATCGATGCGGCGCTGACCTTCTTCCATCTGTCGCTGGGCGAGGACGTCTCGGGCGTGAGTGAGCTCGGCGACGCGGTCATCGGGCTCCGCTATCTGGTGCTGCGCACGAAGTACGTCACGCTCGCGCCATCGCTGCGGGCGCGTCTGCCGTTTGGACCGGGAGAAGGCGTCGGCCTCGGCCTCGAGCCGTCGATCATCGCGCGCTTCCGCCTGCTCGAACGCCTCTGGGTCGACACGCGCCAGGGCGTCTTGAGCGCGTTCGGTTCGGAGGGCGATCGGTCCTACATCGCCGACTACGCGCTCGTGCTGCTGCCGTTCGGGATCGATGGCGTGCTCGGCCTGAGCGCGCAGCTCACGACCGTCGTCAGCTTCGACGATCTGCCGGTGGCGCTCGGGCTCGGCGCCGGCGTGCATGCGAATCTCGGGCGCGTGCGCCTCGGGCTCGTCGCCGGCTTCGGCCTGGGCGACGAAGGTGCCGCGCGCTTTGGCGACTTCCGCGCTGGGGTGACCCTCGACTTCGGGTTGGGGACGCCGTGAGGCGGCTGCCGAGGTAAAACATTTTTGACAGTGAGAGTAAGATATCTTTGACATCGCCCCCTGACGCCGAGTAAAGCATGTTTTACACGGTGTCTGAGTTGGCTGACACCGAAGTGAACACGATTCGGTGGCAGCAGAACGGGAGGGCGGTATGTCATATGAAGAGAAGGGTGCATGGATCATGGGTGTGACCGCGGTCGGGTCGTACCTGGTCTACTTGGCGATAATGCTCGGGCGCATGGACGGCGTCGCGGTGCACGAGGTGCACTACGTCGGGCTCTTGCTGTGGAGCATCGGGATCTCAGTCATCGTGATGATCGTCCTGCTGATCGTCGTCGCCATCGCGTCGCCGAAGGACGCGGGCAAGAGCGACCAACGTGACAAGGAGATCTATCGACGCGGCGAGTACATCGGTCAATCGTTCGTGGTCGTCGGCGGGGTTGCGGCCCTCATCATGGCGATGATCGAGCTCGAGCACTTCTGGATCGCCAACGCGCTCTACCTGTCGTTCACACTCTCGGCGCTGCTCGGCTCGATCGCAAAGATCATGGCCTATCGTCGCGGCTTCCACACATGGTGACGCCGACCCAGGTGACCAACGCGATTCGCGCGCTGCGCTTCGCCAACGGCGAGATGACGCAGGCCGACCTCGCCGAGCGTATCGGTGTCACACGCCAGACCGTTATTGCCATCGAGCAGGGGCGCTACTCGCCCTCGCTCGAGATGGCGTTCCGGATAGCGCGCGTGTTCAGGGTGCCGCTCGACGACGTGTTCCAGTATCCCGACGAATCCGGAGGAGAAGGCTGATGAAGGCGATTGTGCAAGACCGCTATGGGCCAGCGGAGGTCCTCGAGCTGCGGGACATCGCGACGCCGGAGCTGGGCGACACCGATGTGCTCGTCCGGGTGCGCGCAGCCGGCGTCGACCCTGGTGTGTGGCATGTGATGGCCGGGTTGCCGTATCTGCTGCGGGTCGTTGGCTTCGGGTTCCGCGGGCCGAAGGTCCCCGTGCGCGGCCTCGATCTCGCTGGCACGGTGGCTGCGACCGGCAAGGCTGTCACGCGCTTCGCGGTCGGCGACGAGGTCTTCGGCATAGGCGTGGGATCTTTTGCCGAACTCGCCCGTGCACCCGAGTCGAAGCTCGCGCCGAAGCCGACGAACCTCAGCTTCGAAGAGGCGGCCGCGATCCCGGTGTCGGCGCTGACGGCCCTACAGGCACTGCGCGACAAGGGACAACTGAAGCCTGGCCAGTCCGTCTTGATAAACGGCGCCGCGGGCGGCGTCGGCACCTATGCCGTGCAGCTCGCGAAGCACTTCGGCGGGCGCGTGACCGGCGTCTGCAGCACGTCGAAGGTCGACCTTATTTACAGCCTCGGTGCCGATGCAGTCGTCGACTACACGCGCGAAGACTTCACGACGCTCGCCGCGCGATACGACCTGATCCTCGATTGCGTCGGCAATCATAGCCTCCTGAAGCTGCGTCGTGCGCTGACGCCGCGGGGCACGCTCGTCCTCGTAGGCAGTGACGGCGGCAGCTATGGGGGCGGTGGCCGGTGGCTCGGCGGGATCGATCGGCTGTTGCGCGCGCTCTTGTTGTCGCCATTCATAGGGCAGAAATTGAAGGGCTTCATCGCGAGCGAGCGCTTCGAAGACCTCGTCGCGTTGACGTCGATCATCGAGGCAGGAGCGCTGCGACCGGTGATCGATCGCACGTTCGCGCTGCACGAGGCGGCCGACGCGGTGCGGCACATCGCCGGTGGACATGCGCGCGGCAAGGTGATCTTGCGCGTGGCTCAATAGGGCGAGACCCCGGTCGTGGCCACCGCGCGCGGTACAGGCCGTTGGGAACTGGGGCGCGGTCCTGCAACCGTTCAATTCGGTTGACCGTGCGTTGCGATGTGCCAACCTCCCGAGGGTGTTTGTCGCTCGCAACATCTCCCTCTGGGCGGTCCTGCCCTTCTGTGTCGCCGCATGTGACATGACGGCCGCGGAGATCCTCGACACGCCGCGTGTACTCGGCCTGAAGTCCGAGCCCGCGACGCTTGTGCCCGGCAGCGAGGCGGTCCTGACCGCACTCGTCTTCGACGCGCCAGCGCCTATCGATTGGTCTTTGTGCGAGGCCGCCTGGGCGCCGACTGAACCGCTCTCGTGCCCGACCGGTGCCATCGTGCTCGGGCGCGGCAACCCGCTGTCGATCACCTGGCCCGAGTCGCTGACGAGCGCGTGGCTTCAGGCTGTGCCCAGCGACGGCGCTGCGTTGCCCGCCGTCAAGCGGGTGGAAGCCGGCACCGCCGCGGACAACCCGGTCGTTGTCGCGATCGCCACCTTGGCAGGGCCGCTTCCGGCGAGCCTCGCGGCTGGCGCGACGACCGACCTGGTCGTCACCTTCCCGGTGGCAACGGCGACGGACCAATGGGTCATCAGTTGGTATACGACCGGCGGCACGCTCGATCCCGGGCGCACGCTCGGCAATGACGCTGCGACCCTCATCGCGCCCACGGAGGCAGGGCCACTGCGGCTCATCGCGGTGGTGCGCGAGAAGGCAGGTGGCACGAGCTGGACCGAGGCCACGCTCGAGATCGTTTCTGGGATGGGCCCGTGAGCGCGTCGGCCTTTGCGATCGCGTTGCTCATGCTCGGCGCCGCGCCTGGTCCCAAGGATGCGCCGCCCGCGCCGGAGGTGGTTCCCCCGGCGCTGCTCGCCCCGCTCGAGCTCCCGCGCGTGCTGCCGATTCGCCGCGACGTCGCGCGAACGGTGCTCGTGCAGGTCACGGTCGGGGTCGATGGCAAGACCAGCGACGTGGTGCTCGCGCCCGGCGATACGACATCGCCCGTGCTCGCGCGGATCGCTATCGAGGCGTTGACGCGTGCGTCGCTGCGCCCGGCGACCCGTGCCGGTGAGCCGATCGCGGTGCGGATCGTGGTGCCGGTGACGCTCGGCGCGGTGACGACGATCGACGAGCTGCGCCTCGACGGCGGCCGGCGTGAGCTCGAGCCGGTGCCGACGGTCGCACGCGGGATCGAGGGCCTGGTGCTCGAGCGCGGCACGCGAAGGCCAGTCGCCGGCGTCGCGGTCACGATCGGCGGGGGCACGCCCGACGCGCGCGAGGTGCTGACCGACGAAGAGGGTCGCTTCGCGTTCCGTGACGTACCGAAGGGACGCTATCTGGTCGAAGTTCCTTTCTTCGACGAGGACGCCGCGCGTGCGCGTGTCAGCGTACCAGGCGACATCACCTTGCGCGTCTCCGGCGACGCACTGAAGGGCTATCGCACGCGCGTGAGCGACCGCGGCACCAGCACCTCTGACGCGACGCGGGTGCGCATCCCGGTCGAGCGTGCGCGAGAGATCCCAGGCTCGGCCGGCGACCCGCTCAAGGTGCTCGAGGTGCTGCCCGGCGTCGCCCGTCCGACGGCCGCGGGACCGGGAGCGGGCGAACTCGTGGTGCGCGGCTCGGCGCCCGAGGACACACAGTTCTATATCGAGGGCATGCCGCTTCAGCAGCTCTATCACTTCGGAAACATATTCTCGGTGCTGCAGGACGAGTGGATCGACGACATCGACTTCCGGGCGGGCGGCTACTCGACCGAGTATGGCAACGCCCTTGGTGGCACGGTGAACGTCACGTTGAAGGACCTCGCCCAGGACGGCATCCACGGCCACGGCGACGTCAACATCTATCATGTGGCGGGCTTGGTCACGGTGCCGGTCTCGAAGAACTGGACGCTTGGCGCCGCGCTTCGCCGCAGCTGGGTCGATGCGATTCTTTCGAGCATCGCCGGCGATAATGCCAACTTCGGGACAGCGCCGCGCTACTACGACTACCAGGCGCGCGCCGACTACCACCCCGGCGGCCGCACGCGCTTGAAGCTCCTCGCGTTCGGGTCGAGCGACAAGGTCGTCGTGCTCGGCAGCCGGCCCGACGCTGACAATCCCGAGGGCAGCGGGTTCGCATTGGGGCTCTCGTTCATCCAGTTCCAGGCAAACGCGAACATCGACCTGTCGCCAGCGGTCGCACTCACGCTCGGCCTCGCGACGAGCTATCAACAGGTCGACATCAGCAATGGCGGCAATAGCTTCACGCTCAAGGCCGACCCCCTCACGCTGCGTGCCGACCTCGACGCGCGCCCCTCCGACGTCGTCCGCCTACGCGGTGGGATCTGGGCTGAAGTCTCGCGTTTCAAGGTTGGGATCGCCCTACCGCGGCCAACCAAGGAGGGGCAGGTACAGCTCCCGGGCGAAGTACTCGAGCGCATCGAGGCGACCGAAGAGGGCTTGGGTGGGCGCATAGATGGTTGGGGCGAGGCGAGCTTCGCGGTCGCCCCGGAGCTGCAGTTGACCGGCGGCTTCCGCATCGCCAGCTGGCTTGGCAATTTCTCGGCAGTCGCTCCGGATCTCCGCCTGGCAGCAGGCTGGAAGCCGATCGATGCGACGGTGTTCACCCTCACCGCGGGTTTGAACCACCAGGCCCCGAGCCCCGACGAGTCTGCCCGCAGCATCGGCAATCTCGATCTATTGCCAGAGCGTTCGGCCTATCTGAACCTCGGGGTATCGCAGCGTCTGGGTGAGGTCTTCAGTATCGACCTGCAGGGCTTCTGGAAGGAGCTCGACCAGCTCATCGTGCCGGCCGCAAGCTTTGGCGGTGTGCCTTACGAGAACACTGGCACTGGCACCGTCTATGGCGGTGAAGCGCTGGTCCGCTTGCAACATCCGATTCTCGACGCATGGGTCGCCTACACGCTCTCGCGTTCGCGCCGCGTCGACCGACCCGGAGAACCGGAGCGCTTCTTCTCGTTCGACCAGACCCACGTCGTGGCGCTCGTCGCCGGCGTGCAGCTAGGCGCGGGCTGGCGCTTTGGCACGCGCCTTCGTTACTCGACCGGCAATCCCTTCACGCCACTCGAGCCTGCCTATTTCGACGCTGGCGCCGACGTGTGGGTGCCGCGTGCCGCCGCCGCGCCATTGTCGCAACGGGCGGGCGCGTTCTTCCAGCTCGACCTGCGCATCGACAAGACCTTCCTCTTCGACGACTGGCGTCTCAATCTCTATCTCGAGCTCAACAACACGACCAACCGCGCCAACATCGAGTCAGTCCAATACACCGACGACTTTCGTAGCCGCGACGACATCACGGGCCTGCCCCTCTTGCCGTCGCTCGGGATCCGCGGCAGCTTCTGAAGGTCCCTGTTTGCGGTGCCGCGCGCGGCCCGACTCACGGCATGCGGGCGATGATCTCCGCGATGCAGCAGGTGAGCTTCTTGGCGAACGGCACGTGCAGGAACTCGTTGGGACCGTGGGCGTTCGACTCGGGTCCGAGCACGCCCGTGACGACGAATTGAGCCTCTGGAAACTTGTCGCTCAGCATCTTCATGAACGGAATGGTGCCGCCTTCGCCGATGGCCGCATACGCCTTATCGAAGTACGCGAGCGACGCGGCACCGACCGCCGCCTCGAGCCAGGGTGCCGTCGGCGGGGCCTCCCAGCCGCTGGCGCCATCGTCGGCCGTGAATGTGACCGTCGCGCCGTAGGGCGGGTCGTTGGTCAGGAGCTTCGCGAGCGCCGTGGTCGCGGCCGCCGGATCGACGTGAGGCGGGATCCGCACTGACAGCTTCAACGTGGTCTGAGGCCGCAGCACGCTGCCCGCCTGGGCCAGCACCGGCAACCCACTGGCGCCGGTCACCGACAGGGTGGGGCGCCAGGTGCGGTTCAGGATCAGCTCGGTATTGTCCGCGGCCGAGGCGGACGAGAGCGCGGTGGAAGCCATTGCGTTCATGCCCGGCATGAGGCCGTACTTCGTCCACACCGTATCGCCCAGGACCTTGGCCGCGTGCTGCGCCTGCGCGAGGCGTTCGGCCGGTATCTCGACGTGCAGGCCTGGGACCTTGATGCGTCCCGTCGTCGCGTCCTCGAGCCGCTCGAGCAGGAGCCGCAGCACGCGGAAGCTGGACGGCACGATGCCGCTCGCGTCGCCGGAGTGGACGCCGTGGTCGAGCACGTCGACGCGCAGCTCGCCCGAGAGGAGCCCGCGCAACGACGTCGTGAGCCACATGCGCTCGTAGTCGCCGGCGCCGCTGTCGAGGCACACGACCAGCGTCGGCGTGCCGATCCGATCCTGGTAGTGGTCGATGTACGCCGGCAGGTCGGGCGAGCCGCTTTCTTCGCTGCACTCGATGGCGATGACGATGCGCGGCAGCGGCACCTTCTGGAGGCGCAGCGCCTCGATCGCCGCCACCGACGCGAACACCGCGTAGCCATCGTCGGCCCCACCGCGGCCGTACAGCTTGCCGTCGCGATAGACCGGCTGCCACGGCCCGAGGCCCTCGTGCCAGCCGGTGAACGGCGGCTGCTTGTCCAAGTGGCCGTACATCAGGATCGTGCCTTCGCGCTCGCCGGCGAGCTCGAGCATCAGGAGCGGCGTGCGCCCCTCGAGCTGCAGCACCTCGAGCTTGCCGCCGAGATTGCGGCCCTCGACCCAGCTTCGAGCGAGCTCGACCGCCCGCGCCATGTGCCCATGCTCGTTCCATTGCGGATCGAAAGCCGGACTCTGGTTCGGGATGCGGATGTAGTCGACGAGCGCCGGCACGATCGAGTCGTCCCATAGCGCCGTCACGAACTTCGCTGTCGTGTCCTTGTCCATGCTCGCGTTAGACGATCAAGCCAAGGCAACGTCAATTGCACCTGCCGGCTCGCCACGCTTCGCTGCTCGCCAGCTCAATTCGTGCGCGCTGCGAGCTCGGGCAGCCGTTCGAGCAGGAGCTGCCGGTAGGGGATCGCCTCGAAGTCGCCGTCGAAGCGCTGTTCTTTGTCGCCGGTGTAGGCGATCCACTTGTGCAGTGGCCGGTGCGCAACCTCGGCGAGCGAGCGCAGCCCCGAGAGTTGCGAGCGTGTCACCTGGCGGCCGGCTTTGCACTCGATGCCGATGAGCTCGCGGCCGGTGTCGATGACGAGGTCCACTTCGGCGCCGCCGTCGGTCCGGTAGCTCGAGAGCTTCCATGGCAGGCGGAGGGCGCGGGCATAGGCCAGGCACTGCAGGATGAGCCATTGCTCGAAGAGGTGGCCGCGTTGGGTTGGTGACGGCGCATGGCGGTGTTGGCCGACGAGCGCGTTGCGCACGCCGATGTCGAACAACAAGATGCGCTCGCGTTGCGTGACGCGGCGCGTGCTCGCCGCCGGGGAGAACGACGGCAGCCGGAACGCGATCAGCGTGTCTTCGAGGACCTGGTAGTAGCGGCGCAATGTCTCCTTGGCGATCTCGCTGTCGCTCGCGAGCTTGGCGTAGTTCACCCAGTCGCCGTTCGTCGCTGCCGCGGTGTCGAGGAAGCGTGCATAGCTGCCGATGTCGCGCAGCACCGCCTCGGCCTGGATCTCCTCACGCAGGTAAACCGATGCATAGGTCTCGAGGACCGCGTCGCCTTCGTCGGCGTCCAGGTAGACGCCGGGCAGCATGCCAACGCACAACGCACGCTCGAGATCGAAGGCGTCGCCGAGCTCCCAGATCGTGAGCGGGTCGAGGTGCTCGAGCACGATGCGGCCAGGCAGCAGGTTGGCACCACCCCGCTTGAGCTTGCGCGCGCTCGAGCCCGTCAGCAGGAACCGATGCGTCGCGCCCTCGTCGAGCACCGCCTGCACCGTGTTGAGCAGTGCGGGCACCCGTTGGACCTCGTCGATCAGCACCAGCGAGGTCTTGCGCAATGCGGCGAGCTCACGCTTCAGGCGCTCTGGATCCTTCGCATAGCCGAGGTAGAGCGCTTCATCGGCCAGGTTGATGACCACGTCGGGGCCGAGCGAACGCATCAGCGTCGACTTGCCGACTTGCCGCGCCCCGAGCAGCATCAGGCTCTTCTTCGAGCGACGAATCCGGCTTTCGATGAGGCGAGTAACCACGTGGGTCGTTTACCTCGCAATTGACCCACGCACAAGCCGGGGGCTCAGCCGAGCTCAGCCGAGGTAGCGCAGTGCCACGACGGTCACGTCGTCGGACTGGTCGGCGGCGCCCTGGAATTTCCACACGTCGTCGAGCACGACCTTCACCGCGCCGTCGGAGGTCGTCCAGGTGTTGTTCTGCAGGAGGCCCGCGAGGCGCTCCTCGGTGAACAGCTCCTGCTTGGCGTTCATCGCCTCGTTCACGCCGTCGGTATAGAGGAATAGCGTGTCGCCCTTGGCGAGCGTCGTCTCTCCCGAGCCGTACGGGATCTCCTCCATGGCGGCGATGACGGGGCCGTGAAGCTTGTCGAGGCGTTCGATGGCGCCGGTCGCTTTGCGCTTCACATACGAGGGGTTATGGCCCGCGTTGGTGAACCGTAGCACGCCAGTCTTCAAATCCAGCAGCGCCAGGAACAGCGTCACGAACATGCACGCGTCGTTGTCCTTGGCGAGGTCGTCATTGACCTTCTCGAGGATCTCGTCCGAGCTCGCGCCGAGCTTCGCGTGCGTCTTCACGAGCGTGCGCGTGACCGCCATGAACAGGGCGGCCGGCACACCCTTGCCCGACACGTCCGCAATGCACACGCAGAGGGTGTCGTCGCCCGTCAGGAAGAAGTCGTAGAAGTCGCCGCCGACCTCGAACGCGGGCTTGAGTGCTGCGTGCACGTCGAAGTCCGTCCGGTCGGGGAAGGCCGGGAACGTGAGCGGCACCATGCTCATCTGGATGCTGCGACCGATGTCGAGCTCGGTCTGCATGCGCTCCTTGGCGGCGGTCGTCTGCTGCAGTTGCGCGATGGTCGCCGTCAGTTGCCGTGTCATCGCGTTGAATGAGGCGCCGAGCTGGCCGACTTCATCGCGACCCGCGACCGGCACCTGAACCGTGAAGTCGCCGGCCGCGACGTTCTTGGCGGCGCTCGAGACAGCGGAAATCGGCGCGCTCAGGCGGCGCGCGGCAAAGATCCCGACGATCAACGCCAGCGCCGCGAACGAACCGCCGACGATGAGCGCGGTCGTCGTGATGCGGCCGACGCCGGCATAGACCTCTGCCTGGGTCTGCTCGACGATGATGCCCCAGCGCACGTCCGGCACCGAGGCGACCGTGCCGAGGCGCTCTTCGCCACTCGCATTCCTGTAGTGGAACGACGAGACCATGTCGGCGCCGAGGTTCCTGGTCATGTCGAACGAGCCTGCCGCGTCGCCTTCCGGCGCGAACGGTTGGCCGCGCCGGTTCGGGTCGTCCGCGGCGATGACGCGCTTCTTGAAGTCGACCAGCGTCACGAAGTCGCGACGCCCGAAGCGCCGCTCCGACAGATCGCCCAGCGCGGCACCGAACGAGGCGATGTCGACCGCCGACCAGGCGAAGGCGTAGACCTCACCCTTCGCGTCGAGGATGCTGATCGTGATCGGCAGGAACAGGGCGCCATCAGGGCGCCGGATGAGCTCGGAGTAGGCGGCGACCGAGGCCTTGGCTTCGGTGCGTAGGACCTCGGGCAACGGCGAAGGTGGGACGATGGCGCCGCCGACCGCGGCGGTGTCCGCGTTGGCCCCGACCAGGTGCTGGATGTCCTCACCGGTAGGCGTGTAGATCGAGAAGTTCGCGAGGTACTTCGCGCCGACGAGACGGGCCTGGGCGACACGCATGCGCTCGTCCGGGTCGACGTCCTTTTGCGCGATGAGGGCGCCTATCTCGGTCGCCTCGCCGACCGCGCCGTCGATCAAGGCACGCACGGTGCCCATCGCGGTGTCGGAGACGGCGAGCTGGAGCTGCTGCGCGCTGGCGAACAGCTCGCTGCGACCGTGGTTGGTGATTTGCCAGGTCGCGATGCCGACCGGCACCGCCGCGGCGAAGAAAAGGGCCAGCGCGTACTTGTGCCAGAGCTTCGTCATCGGGTGTCTCTTTCATTTGCGCGCTCAGGTTCGTGGCGCAAGCCCCGGTCTTCCCTCGGCTCCGCCTTCGGTCCAGACCGGAACCCACGAACCTGCGCGCTGGGTCAGAAGGCTTGGAGCGCCTCGGCACGGGTGCCGAAGATAGTGAAAATATTGCTGAATCCGGAGATGTCGAAGACCTCTTTCACGGTCGGATTCATGCCCGCCAGATGCAGCTTGCCGCCCGCCTTCTTCAGCTTCTTCATGGTCGAGAGCAGCACCCGCAAGCCGACGCTGCTGATGTATTCGAGCTTGGCGAAGTCGATGGCGATCTTCGTCTGGCCCGCGGCGAGGGCGCCGTCGAGCGCGTCTTCGGCGGACTTCGCGGTCTTCGTGTCGAGGTGGCCTTCGAACGACAGCGCGAACGCGCCACCTTCGGGCTGGGATTTGATGTTCAACATACGGGCGATCCTTTTGGACGAACTAAACAGGACGCATGGGCGAGGAGACAAATGACGATGCAAGGAACGAGTGAAGGGAGCGCGGAGGCGTACGTGACGTACGCCGCACAAGCGACCGAACGAGTGACGCCGCAGCGTCGTTTGGATCCGAAGCTAGGCGTTCCTGTTTAGGGGCGGGGGACCGAGGTCGGCGCGGTATCGCCGTCGTCGTTGCCGAGGTATTTCTTGATGGTGACGACGTTGCGCTCGTGCTCACGCCGGTAGCCGACCTCGTCCATCATCGAGCGCACGAGGTGCACGCCGAGCCCGCCGACGTCGCGGTCCTCGAGGTCAGCCGCGGTGTCGGGCACGTCCATCGAGAACGGGTCGAACAGCGGGCCGTCGTCGTAGAGCGCCGCTTCGAGGAACTCCGGACCGACCTCGATGCGCACATCGATGATGAGGTCGGGCGACCCGTTGTAGGCGTACGCCACGATGTTGTTGAGCAGGTCGTCGAACGCGATGTTGAACGTGCGGCGGGCGTCGTCGGGTACGAGGTGCAGGGTCGCGAAGGCGTTGAAGCGCGCGTTGACCTCGTCAATCGCGTCGAGCTCGCTCGTGATCTGGAGCTCGAGTGTGTGCACCAGGCCGCGGCTCGTCGTGGTTTCACGTCGGATGCTCAGCTCGTCCTCCGTACGGCGCGGTCGCCATCGATTCACGGTGAGACTAGACCATGATGGCCCCTGTCGCCATCGCGTACCTCATGTTAGCGTTTGCCCTATGGCCGAACGTCGCCCTCGGTTGAAACCTCATGACCCTGCTCTCGCCGCCCCGCGGTCCGACCAGACGGTCATCTACGATGACCTCGAGACCGACGTGCAGCACGCGCCCGATGTGGCGGTGCAGCGCGAGGGTTTTACGCCGCTCGGCATGCCGGTCTCGCTCGGACCGTACAAGGTCGTAGATCTGCTCGGCGAGGGCGGCATGGGGGTCGTCTACAAAGGGCGCGGCAAGCGCGACGAGATCGTCGCCATCAAGGTGATGTCGGCCAAGCACGCCGCCAAGCCGAGCCTGGTCAAACGCTTCCTGCGCGAGTTCAAGATCTGCGAGATGTTGGACCACCCGAACATCGCGCGGGCGATCGGCGCGGCCAAGCAGGACAACCAGATCTTCTTTGTCATGGAGTACGTGCCGGGCACGAACCTCGACGACCGCATCGAGGGTGGCGACATCGCGCTCGGTGACGCGCTCGACGTCGTGCGCCAGGCCTGCCTCGGCCTCGGCCACGCGCACGCGAACGGCGTCGTGCACCGCGACATCAAGCCCGGCAACTTGATCGTACGCGACGACGGCGTCGTGTCGATCATCGACTTCGGCATCGCCTACAAGGAGGAGGAGGGCGTCAAGAGCGTCACCCAGGAGGGCGCCGTGATGGGCACGCCCTACTACATGAGCCCCGAGCAATCGAAGGGCCTGGCTGACACCGACCATCGCACCGACATCTATGCGATAGGGATCGTCCTCTACGAGATGATCTCAGGGCGCACGCCGTCGGGCCTGTTGTCGCCGGACGCGGTGCCCGAGGGGCTCGGTCGCATCATCGGGCGCGCGACGGCGTACCATCGCGACAAGCGTTATGCGTCGATGGACGCGCTGGTCGCCGACATCGATGCGTACCTCGCGCAGGGCGGGGTCGAGAGCGACAGCCGCGTGCTCGACGAGATAAGCGACGGCACCAAGCTGCGCGAGACGATGATCCGGATGCTGTTCCCAAAGGCCGTGCCCGAGGTCCCGGGTATGGAGCTCGCGTGCATGTACCTGCCGGCGGCTGGCGTCGGCGGCAACTACTACGACTTCATCGACATCGATGGCACCGCGGTGGGCTTGCTGGTCGGCAACCTCGGGCAGAAGCCGAACATGGAGTCGCTGGTGTTCCTGTCGATGGTGCGCTCGGCATTCCGACTGTGCGCGCGCGGTGAGCGGGACCCGGCTCTGGCGCTGGCGCTGACCAACGACTTCATCGCGCGTGAGGAGCT
>Ga0105049_10001043_pt1 | contig 32199 bp, 26 predicted proteins | sample MAT06_FD_78087 | JGI IMG/M metagenome (GOLD analysis project Ga0105049, IMG submission 78087) | Freshwater microbial communities from Lake Fryxell liftoff mats and glacier meltwater in Antarctica - MAT-06 | ecosystem: Environmental > Aquatic > Freshwater > Ice > Liftoff microbial mat | place... | reverse complement strand
GTTCCGGGCTATGGTTTGGCGGTAGCACAGGCCCAACATATTTGTCATGAATTGGAAAAAATACTGGAAGAAAAAGGCGTGGAAGTAAAGTATGCCATTCACCCGGTAGCAGGTCGTATGCCCGGTCACATGAATGTATTACTCGCAGAAGCAGATGTGAATTATGAAAAATTATTGGAGATGGAAGATGCGAATGACGAATTTAAAACTTGTGATGTGGTGTTGATTCTCGGAGCGAATGATGTGGTAAATCCGGCAGCAAAAAAAGATCCTGCATCACCCATTTACGGCATGCCGATACTTGAAGTAGAACTTGCTAAAACGGTTATTGTAAACAAACGAAGCATGAAGCCAGGGTATGCCGGAATTGAAAATGACCTTTTCTATCAACCCAAAACCAGTATGCTGTTTGGCGATGCTAAAAAGGTATTGCAGGAATTGTGTTCAGAAATAAAATCAGCGTAATCGCAGCTTGTTTTCGGTTTATTGCTTTGGTTGCCAGCAATTGTACTGAGCGTAGTAGAAGTATCATGGCATCATCCCTGCCTGAACGAATTCATTCGGTCAGGGTTGTGTCACTTGCCTGTTAAAGTGTAACATCGGCATCCCGATTTTTTATCGGGACTTCTACCGCATACCATTGGGCAACTTTTAGCAACCGTTTAATAAGAAGCATCTTCTTTTGATTAATCATAATAATTCAGCCTTAAAATCATCGATTGAAAGTTCCGCAAGCACTCATTGATTCACTTCAAAATGTAAAAGGATTTGATGAAGAAGCCTTTGAAAAAGTGCATCAATCTGGTAAGCAGAATACCTCTATTCGGTTAAATACAGCAAAAATTTCCGAAAGCCAGTTGTCAGCATTAATCGATACAGGTCTTCAGAAAGTGGTGCTCACTCAGGTTCCCTGGAGTGCCAGCGGATACTATCTTTCAGCTCGTCCGTCTTTTACCGGTGATCCGTTATTTCATGGCGGAGCCTATTATGTGCAGGAAGCTAGCAGTATGTTTTTAGAAGAAGTAATCCGTCAGTCAACGGAACTTTCTCAACCTTTAAAAGTATTGGATTTATGTGCTGCTCCGGGTGGAAAATCAACCTTAATTCAATCCCTTATTTCAGATAAAAGTTTATTGGTAAGCAATGAAGTCATCAAAACAAGGGTAACCATTTTAGCAGAAAATATTACCAAGTGGGGAGCAGTCAATGTGATTGTAACCAACAATGATCCTAAAGACTTTCAACGGTTGCCCAAATACTTCGATCTGGTTGTGGTAGATGCGCCCTGTAGTGGAAGCGGCTTGTTTAGAAAAGATCCCAAAGCTATTGAAGAATGGAGCGAACAAAATGTGGAACTCTGCAGCCAGCGCCAGCAAAGAATACTCGCCGATATTTTACCTTCCTTAAAAGATGGAGGAATATTGATCTACTCAACCTGTTCTTATTCAACAAAAGAAGATGAAGCAATTTGTGACTGGCTTGTAAAAGACCAGCAGCTATCCACTATCCAATATCAACTGAAAGTGGAATGGAATATTGTTGAAACCAATTCTCCCGAAAGCAATGCATTTGGCCATCGATTTTATCCTGATCAGTTAAGAGGCGAAGGGTTTTTTATTGCCGGTTTTAGAAAGCCAGCCTCGGAGGATACAACAGCATATGAAAGCAAATCAAAGGGGAAGTCAGAAAGATTATCGCCGAAGGAAATCGAAGTAGTAAAGCCATGGTTGAAAAACGGCGTTGATTTTTTCTTCATCAAACAGCAGGAAGAAGTAATAGCCATGCCTATTCATCTGGAAAGATATCTGGCAGATATTCAATGGGCACTTTATATCAAAAAGGCGGGCGTAAAACTCGGCACCATTATCCGCAACGAACTAATACCCGATCATGAATTGGCCATTAGTTCTATCATCCAAACAAATATCCCGGCCATTGAAGTGGATAAAGAAACTGCATTGAATTACTTGCGGCGCAATGAAATAAAATTAGAGACTGAAATCAAAGGCTGGGCGTTGATCACTTACGAACTATTGCCCCTTGGCTGGGTAAAAGTGCTGCCCAACCGGGTGAATAATTATTATCCAAAGGAGTGGCGGATATTGAATAAATAGTACATAACGCTTCCTTCAATCTGCGATCTTCAATCTGGCATACAATCCGCTGCCAGTAAAGGATTTGCTTATTGGTGCCGAAAAAATACGTTAAACTAAATTGGATGGCACGTATATTAGCGTACTAACCAACAAAATTTCCCATCTTTGCGATGAAAAAATTATTAGCTATGAAGCGTTTATTGATTATATTATTTTCGGTTCCATTATTTTCGCTGGCTCAAAATAAAGCGTTGGTAGTAGAAGGCGTTTCTCCTGATTTATATATCAATCATACGGTAGCGCCTAAAGAAAATTATTATAGCATTGGGCGCATCTACAACATAAGCCCAAAGGAAGTAGCACCTTACAATAAGCTGGTTTTGGAAAGCGGATTAAGTCTTGGGCAGGCATTGAAAATACCATTAACTGCTTTAAATTTTGTGCAAGCGGGCACACCAGATGCGGATGAAGTATTGGTGCCTGTTTATCATACCGTTGCAGGTAAGGAAGGATTGTATCGCATTAGCGTCAATTACAACAAGCTGCCTTTGGAAACACTTAAAAAATGGAACAATTTAAAATCGGATGTCGTAGCAAATGGAACGAATTTGATTGTAGGTTACTTAAAGGTAAAAAAGGATTTATCACCTTTGGCAAGTATGGCGAAAGCAAAGCCTGCTGATAATATTGCGAAAGTTGCAGAAATTCCGGCGAAAGCAGTTGTTACCAAAGAAGCGGCAAAACCCGATGTAGCCAAAGAGCCAACGCCAGTTGTAAAAGCTCCGGTAAAAGAAAATCCGGTGGTAGCGGAAAAGAAAAAAGAAGTGCCTGTTGAAACTGTTGTGGTAAAAGAAGCTGAAGCTGTAAAAAAAGTGACTCCTCCTGCAACCAGTGGAAAGAGTTTTAATGGTGGCGTATTTAAATCCGAATATGAAAGCCAAATACGTAATAAAGACGTTGCAGGCGAAACCGGCGAGGCTGCCATTTTTAAAAGTACCAGTGGCTGGGAAGATGGAAAGTATTACTGTCTGCACAACTCGTCAACACCCGGAACCATTATAAAAATTACCAGCTCAATTACGGGTAAAAGTATTTACGCCAAAGTATTAGACGTGATGCCCGATATCAAACAAAATACAGGTTTGCTGGTTCGATTAAGTAATGCGGCTGCACAGGAACTGGGAGCAGGCGATGCGAAATTTGTGTGCAGTGTGAGTTATTCAAAATAAGGTTTTCTTTGTTCGAATACAATTGAAGTTTGATTGCATACAATAGAAATATTGAAAATAAAATACCCCGGTTACATAATTGTACCGGGGTATTTTAATATGGTTGCATTTGTCCTTTATTCAGAAAAGCGTTATGGAAATATACCCAATTCTGAATAAGTAATGGCTACTTTATTAATTGCACTCACGTAAGCGGCAGTGCGCATATCCGGTATTTCAGGACTGTTTAACCAGATTTTCATTATTTCTCTTGTTGCATTGATCATCGTTTCTTCCAGACCACTATGAACCAGATCAATTTCTTCGGCTCCGTGATTAATAAGCATTCTTTCTTTTTCACTAACAGTTTTGCCAGTCAGCCCTTCCATCTGCTCTAAAATACGGGTATTCATATTTTCATTAAAGCGCTTTTCAAGTCGGCCGTAACGCACATGGCTAAGGTTTTTCAGCCACTCGAAATAGCTTACCGTTACACCACCTGCATTCAGGTACATATCCGGAACGCACAAAATTCCTTTTTGAATAAATACTTCATCTGCTTCGGGGGTGCATGGCCCGTTGGCCGCTTCACCTATAATTTTTGCTTTAATCCTTGGGGCATTTTCTCCGTTGATCACATTTTCCAAAGCAGCGGGAATCAATATGTCGCAGTCCAGTTCCAGTGCATCCGTATTATTTGCGATGGTAGTTCCACCTGGGAAATTGGTGATAGAACCTGTTTTGTTTCTATGCTGTATTAACTCTTCTTCATTTAAACCGTTGGCATTATAAACGGCTCCGTCATATTCTGAAATCGCAATTACAATGGCTCCATTTTCTCTAAAAAACTTGGCACAATGATAACCCACATTTCCAATGCCTTGTACCACAACTCTTTTGCCTTCTATTCCAACAGGCAGTCCAAGCTTTTTCATCACATCTGGCATATTACACACTTCCCGTATGCCAAAAAAGACCCCCAAACCCGTTGCCTCTGTTCTGCCACGGACGCCACCTTGCGTAATGGGCTTTCCGGTTACACAGCCTGCTGCATCAATTTCACCTGGCTTAAGGGATTGGTAAGTATCCACGATCCACGACATCTCCCTTTCGCCAGTACCATAATCAGGCGCAGGAACATCAATGCCAGGTCCAATGAAATTCTTCTTCACCAGCTCGGATGTATAACGACGGGTGATTTTTTCAAGCTCGTAAGTCGAGTACTTACGTGGGTTGATCTTGATACCTCCTTTTGCACCACCAAAAGGCACATTCACAATGGCACATTTATAAGTCATCAATGCGGCAAGCGCCATTACTTCATCCTGGTTTACTTCCTCACTAAAACGGATACCGCCTTTGCAGGGCGATTTGTGCTGGCTATGTTGAACACGATAGGCTTCCATTACCTCAATGGTTCCATCATCTCTTTTAATAGGGAATCTCATTCTGTAAACGCTGTTACAGGCCTTGATTTGTTCTAAAATACCGGCATCCCATTTTGTTAAACGGGCGGCTTTATCAAAGCTTTTTTCTACACTTTCAAAAAAACTGTACGGGGTTTGTGCTGACATAAATTTGGTTTTAATTAAGCAATCGTAAAAAAATTAATAGCAACTGGCAAGTAGCTATTCGCACCGTCTTCCGGGTGGAACGTTGGTGCTTTATTTAATGTTTGTGAATAATAAACGTAATGTGATCTTTTTTATTCTAAAAATGCATTTAAGTTATGATGGTAACGAACTTAAACGGATAATAATTATAGTATTTGGAGGTGTAGCGGCAATCAATTTATTGCTTGTCTTCTATCCTGGCAATTTTTCTGTCAATACTTACCACGTACAAAACCAATCCTACCAAAATGGTGATGCAAACTGCCATTACCACATAAATTTTACCATTACTACGCATAAGATTTTCTACTGGCCCATTGCTTTGAGCAAATGAATAATTGCTGCTTAACAAGCCAGCCAATAATAACGATAAACCGAAAACACTATTTCGCATTAATTAAATTTTTATCTCTTATTAAATATAGTCTGATGTTGAGGGTGGTGATCCATACCCCTAATAATGTCCACCCTATAACAGCGGGCCAAAATACCATCCTCATAGCTGCATCCAAATCAGCCCCATTCAGGCCGGGATTGCCTTCTACTCCTTTTCCACCGGGATGTAAGGACTCTACCATTCTTGGTAAAATCATAATCAGAGGTATATACATAAAATAGGCAAAGATGTTATAAACTGCACTTACCTTGGCGCATTTATCAATATCCGGGATGGCATTTCGTAAAACGAGGTAGGCAAAATAAATAAGCAAAGCAATGGCTACTCCAATTTGCTTGGGGTCGTTACTCCAGGGTGCTCCCCAAACGTAGGCAGCCCAAATTGCACCAGTCACCAGGCCGAGAAGTCCCATTACAATACCAGTTTTTGCAAAAGCCACCGCATAAATATCGTACTTGAGATCAGACTTGCGGAGGTACAAAATAGAATAAATAAGGGAGATGGTAAGCAGGATGATTTGCCCAAACCACATGGGAACGTGAAAGAAAAGATTTCGGCTGCTTTCTTTAAGAATGCCAAGCTCCGGAACTTTAACTAAAAAACCAGCGGTGAATGTATAGATCAATAATACAATCGCCAATATTTTCCACCATTTTTTTCGCATGCGTTTAGATAATGTGGCTACAAAATTAGGGGAAAGAAAGTAAGTACAAATTGTAAATCTTTTTTTGTGCCAGGCGGATTAGGGGGTAGTACAAATAGCAGAATGAAATATTAGACAATGAAAACCTCTTAGCAGTTTTAAACCCCAATTGATTCAATCTTAGTGATCCTTTAATGATGTTTTACTAAATTTTAAATGTTGGTGGCGCATGATTTATTCGATTGTTAACACCACAATTTGAATAAAAGGGACCACATTTGATTGAATGAAGTAATTCTATTTCAGCCGGCATTATTTAGAAAAGCAGTAAATGGAATAGTCAATATGCCTTAATCTTTCCACAGAAAAGGAAATAAGATAATGGACAATGCGATGACCATAATGTCAAGCCCAACAATCAACAGCGACAATTGTAAAAGTGCTCCTTCCCTAAACATTTCTCCAAAGGCAGATTTGGAAAGGCGAACGAGCAACAACAGTTGGGGTATAATCAACGGGAAGCCAAGGATGGCCATTAAGGCAGCATTTTGCTGAGCTTTGGCTGCAATAGCAGCCAGTAAAGTAAACACCAAACTCAGGCTGATACCGCCGAGGCAAACAATACCTATAAATCGCACTGTATCGGACAAAGGATTTCTTAATAAAATGAAGAATAAAATAAGGCTCAAAAGGCTCATGATCAGCATCAGGATGATATTGTAGATTAGCTTTGCAATCACAAACTCTTTGGCTCCGGAAACGGTATAGAAGTATAACATGCGCCCCCGGCTTTCCTGAAGAAAACTTTTAGCAACGGCATTTACACAAACAAAAAGCTGGATGATCCAAAATAAACCGTTCCATACTTCGCCCTCAGGATTATTAATGGACAGATATATTACAAAGATGGTAGATGCTACATATAATAAAATACCATAGAAACTATGTTGTTGCCTCAACTCAAGCAACAGATCTTTTTTTAATAAGGCAAAAATTGTTTTAGTCATGATAAATATCGGGTGTCTGATTTTTTTGGCTTGCTAAGTTTCTGATGTTTTAATTATGAAACCCAATAAATGAACTCCGAACGTTGGGATTTTTTTGCGTTGAAAAATTGGCCAAGCCCTCGGACAGGTATCTTTTTAAATGCGCTTTTAATCAAACAGCCATTAATGGATCAAACCTGTTTTAGTTGTCTTTAATATTGGCACAATGCCTGCATCTGGGCTCATACACATCTTTTTCTCCCAGTAATACCTGTCCCGGTTCGGCCGTTTTGCGGTAGCTTATATTGGCTATGTTACCGCACTTCATGCAGATTGCATGCAGTTTGGTAATGTAATCTGCAATAGCTAATAAATTGGGCATTTGACCAAATGGTTTGCCGGTATAATCCATGTCTAGCCCGGCTACAATTACCCTTTTTCCGCTCAATGCCAATTGCTCACATACATTGGTAATTTCGGCATCAAAAAACTGTGCTTCATCAATGCCTACTACATCCGCATCCTGTGCCAGCAACAATATTGTTTGGGAACTTTCTACCGGTGTGCTTTGTATAAAATTGGTGTCGTGACTCACAATCTTTACTTCATCATACCTTGTATCAATGGCAGGTTTAAATATTTCAGCCTTTAAATTAGCAATTTTTACCCGCTTCAATCTGCGGATCAATTCTTCCGTTTTTCCGCTAAACATGCTACCACAAATGACCTCAATCCAGCCTCTTCTTTCACCTGATAAACTGGGTTCAATAAACATTTTTATATTTTTTTAGCAATTGAGTTTGTAACTTTATTCGAATAACTGCAAAGATTCAAGTTTTTAACCCATCGGTCAAAACTTAATTTTTTTGTCTTTGTAAAATGATCATACAATTAACCAGTTTTTTATGGAAAGAGTGGCAACGCTTTTGCAAAATTTGCAACAGCAATTTAATAACGGCGCATCTGCCAATCAGCTTTTGCTAACTGTGCAAATGTTGCAGCATGAGTTAACCCATGTGCAACTTACCCAGCCCGGTGCATTGAGCAAATCTATAATAGTTTCTATGCCATTACAGGCAATTGCCCCCCAGCAGGAAAATAGATATGAAGTAGTTTCAAAACCGGTTGTTGAAGAAAAAATAATTGAAGTGCTTCAGATTGATGAAGAGGAAGTGGCAGCAGAACTGGAAGAAATAAAACGCAATGCTGCTATAATGCAACAAATGAGCGGTCATAATAAACCGCATATCATGTTTGATCAGGATGATGATGATATCCCTACACTTACCCACCAGTATAATAGTCCCAAAAAAGAGCACAAAAAAGAAATCAATGAAACAGTAGGAGAAGAATTATCCTCCTTAAATGATAGCTTGAAGGAGCATAAAATCGAAATCAGCGAAAAGCTTACAGGGATGCCGGTAAAGGATTTAAGGAAAGCAATTGGTATCAATGATCGTTTTTTGTATATCAATGACTTATTCAGGGGAGATGAAGTAATGTATGAAAGAAGCATCAAAACTATCAATAGTTTTTCTATCTGGCCCGAAGCAGAATATTGGGTAAGAAGAGAGTTGAAAATAAAATTAGGATGGGTAGATGAAAATGAAACCGTTCAGCAATTTGATCAACTCGTTAAAAGGCGTTTCTCCTGAATGAACTGAATTATTTTTTTACTTGCTCCCTTATTAGCATACACAAAGTTTTTAGATGCCGTTCCTTTGTTAGCCAACAATGCTTCGTCGTTCCACAATTCGGTTAGCGTACTTTCCAGTTCCAGCGCATTTTCAATTGATATGCCACCACCACATTCCACCAGGCCAATCGCTTCAGAATACTTTTCATATTCTGGGCCGTAAATGACTGGTTTTCCATACACTGCGGCTTCCAGCACATTGTGTACGCCATCAGCACCAAATCCGCCGCCAACATAGGTTACATCCGCATATTGGTAAAGCCTTGAAAGCATTCCTACATTATCAATGATTAAAACATGCGGTATTTTTATTTGTTCGTTTATGGCTTGCTGTTGGTTATTAATCAGGGCAGAGTAAAAAATAGAATCCGGGAATTCCTTCTTTACATCTTTTAAATTTTCCGCATCAATTTCATGGGGGGCAATAATGAATTTTATTTGTGGGTTGGCCCTTACGTAATGAGTGAGTTCGGCTTCGTCATCCTCCCAGGTGCTGCCAGCTACCAATACTTTACTGTCGCCACAAAATTGCGCAATCAATGGAAGTGGTTCAAATTGTTCGGCTATGTCAATTACCCGGTCAAAACGGGTATCGCCGGTAATGCTAACGTTTTCAATAAATCCAATGGTCGCCAATAAATTTCCTGAGCTTTCATTTTGTACAAATAAATGCGTAAAACATAACAGCATCTGCCGCCATATTTTACCATACCATTTAAAAAAAGAATGCTTACCTCGAAAAATACCGGAGATCAGTAATACCGGGATATGCCTGTTTTTGAACTCATGTAAATAATAGTACCAGTATTCATATTTTACCCAAAGTACAAGGGTGGGGTTCAGGGCATCAATCATTCTTTTTGCGTTGGATGAACTATCCATTGGCAAATAATAAATTTGGTCAGCACCTTTATAATTTTTCATGACCTCATAACCGGAGGCAGAAAAAAAAGTTAATACGATGGTAATATGCGGATATTGTTGTTTTAAGGATTCCAAAACAGGCCTTCCCTGTTCAAATTCTCCCAGGCTTGCGCAATGCATCCAGATGAGCTGTTGGTTGGGCGCTGAGGCGTTTGCCTTGATCTGAGAAAATACATCTTTTCGCCCCTGTAAACCAAGCCGGGCTTTGATATTGAACAAAGCAACAACTTTAAAACCCAAAGCAAATACCCTTAAAAATATATCGTACACTAATTTGCCCAATTGTTATTTTTAAACAAAGCTAAACGCAAAATTGCAATCTTTCGAATACTTAATATGGCATGGTGTTTCAATCTTGAAACTTAGGGTTGATGCCCTATCTTTGCATCTCCCAAAAAAATAATATATGAGGCCCTTGCAAATGGTAGATACTAAAAGCCAGTATCATAAAATAAAATCCGAAGTAGACGCTGCTGTTTTAGCGGTACTTGAAAGTTCACAGTTTATTGGCGGTAAAGTTTTGAACGACTTTGAACACAATCTTGCTAATTATAATGGAGTAAAACATGTGGTGCCTTGTGCCAACGGAACCGATGCTTTACAGATTGCCATGATGGCGCTTGACCTGCAGCCGGGTGATGAAGTAATTACACCTTCGTTCACCTATATAGCTACCGTAGAAGCAGCAGCATTGCTAAGATTAAAACCTGTTTTTGTAGATGTAGATCCAAATACTTTTTGCATGGATCCAATAGCGTTGGAAAAGGCTATTACGCCAAAAACAAAAGCTGTTATCCCGGTTCATCTTTACGGGCACGCAGCAGATATGGAAAAAATTATGGATATTGCCACCCGGCACAATTTATTCGTTATTGAAGACAATGCACAGGCTATCGGTTGCGACTATACGTTTAGCGATGGCAGGGTTATCAAAACCGGTGGCATTGGCCATATTGGCTGTACTTCCTTTTATCCTTCCAAAAATTTAGGCGCTTATGGAGACGGTGGTGCAATATTTACAAACGATGCTGCGTTACAAGAAAGACTGAAAAAGATTGCTGTGCACGGACAGAGCAAACGATACTATCACGATCTGGTGGGATGTAACTCCAGGTTGGATTCCGTGCAGGCTGCAATCCTTGATATCAAATTAAAACATCTGGACGAATACAACGCCGCACGCAGAAAGGCGGCTGATTATTATGATAAAGCATTTGCAAACAATGAAAAAGTAACCGTCCCATTCAGGGCTTCTTATTGCAATCATGTGTTTCATCAATACACCATTTTAATCAACGAAGTTGCAGGCAGTAATCATAGCAGGGATGGATTAAACCAACACCTGGCCGATAAGGGTGTACCATCAATGATCTATTACCCGGTGCCATGTCATCGCCAGCAAATGTTTGAATCGCTGGGAGGGAATGCTTTTAATTTGCCAGTTACAGATTGGCTGTCTGAAAGAGTCATTTCATTGCCCATTCACACAGAACTGGATGAGCAACAACAGGATTTTATAATCTCAAATGTATTAGATTACTTAAAACAAAAATAAAACACCATGAAAATTGCAGTAGTTGGAACAGGTTATGTAGGACTGGTAACCGGTACATGTTTTGCAGAAACCGGCAACGAAGTTATCTGCGTAGACATTGATAAAACAAAAGTAGATAAATTGTCCTCCGGGAAAATTACGATTTACGAACCGGGCCTTGAAAAAATATTTTTACGTAACCAAAAAGAAGGACGTTTAAAATTTACAACATCGCTGGTTGAAGGAATCAAAGATGCCAGGGTTATATTCCTCGCATTGCCCACGCCTCCCGGCGAAGATGGAAGTGCAGATTTAAAATACATTTTAGGGGTGGCCAAAGATTTAGGTGCGCTGCTGGTAGAAGGTGATTATAAAGTGATTATTGATAAAAGTACTGTACCGGTTGGAACTGCTGAAAAAGTAAAACAGGCATTGATGAACAATGGTGGTATTGAAGGAACTTTTGATATTGTGAGTAATCCTGAATTTTTAAGAGAAGGAGTGGCCGTAGATGATTTTATGAAACCAGACAGAGTAGTGATTGGTACATCATCTGATAAGGCTAAGAAGATATTAAATGATTTATACGCACCGTTTGTGCGCCAGGGTAATCCGGTGATTTTTATGGATGAAAAAAGTGCGGAGTTAACCAAATATGCAGCCAACTCTTTTTTGGCTACCAAGATTACTTTTATGAACGAAATAGCCCACCTATGCGAATTACTGGGAGCAGATGTGGATATGGTGCGTAAGGGAATTGGTAGCGATGATCGCATTGGAAGACGCTTTTTGTTTCCAGGAATTGGTTACGGCGGAAGTTGCTTTCCAAAAGATGTGCAGGCACTTGCCAAATCATCTACCGAAGTGGATTATAGCTTTAAGATTTTAGATGCCGTAATGGAGGTGAATGAAAAGCAAAAACTGCATTTGGTGCCAAAAATTAAAGCATTCTTTGGGGATGATTTAAAAGGTAAAAAAATTGCATTGTGGGGATTGGCCTTTAAGCCAAATACCGACGATATCCGGGAAGCACCAGCCCTTTATTTGATTGATGCATTTTTAGAAGCGGGAGCTACCGTAGCAACCTTTGATCCGGAAGCAATGAGCAATGTAAAGCAACTGTTGGGAGATAAAATTACGTTTGTAGAAAGTCAGTACGATGCCTTGGCAGATGCCGATGCACTGGTGATTGCAACAGAATGGAGTGAATTTAGAACACCTGATTTTAATAAGATATCATCGTTATTGAAGAATAAAGCGATATTCGATGGCCGAAATTTATTTGATCTTAAAGCGATGGAAGATCTCGGGTATCACTACGTTAGCATTGGTAGAAGAGTGATCAATCCAATCAGTTAAATGATTCAAAAACATTCATTGCATGAAGCGGTGAATGTTTTTATTTATACATTATTTTAATTTTATACAATGGCAAAAAGAGTATTGATTACAGGCGCAGCCGGATTTTTAGGATCGCATTTATGCGACCGCTTTATTAAGGAAGGATTCAATGTAATTGGAATGGATAATTTAATTACTGGCGATCTGAAAAATATTGAGCATCTTTTTAAATTAAAAGAATTTGAATTTTACCATCACGATGTTTCCAAGTTTATCCATATCTCCGGCGACCTGGATTATATCTTACACTTTGCATCCCCAGCCAGCCCAATTGATTATTTAAAAATTCCGATTCAAACATTAAAAGTTGGATCATTGGGTACACATAATTGTTTGGGTCTTGCCCTTGCAAAAAAAGCAAGAATATTGGTGGCCAGTACAAGTGAAGTTTACGGAGATCCTGTTGTACATCCTCAAAACGAAGCGTATTGGGGGAATGTAAATCCCGTTGGTCCAAGAGGTGTATATGATGAAGCCAAACGTTTTCAAGAGGCGATTACCATGGCTTATCATACCTTTCATCAGGTGGAAACCAGGATCATCCGTATATTCAATACATACGGTCCACGGATGCGGTTAAACGATGGTCGTGCATTACCGGCATTTATCGGACAGGCATTACGTGGCGAAGATTTAACCGTGTTTGGAGATGGTAGCCAAACAAGGAGTTTTTGTTATGTATCGGATCTGGTAGAAGGTATTTACCGCTTGCTGATGAGCGATTATGCACAACCGGTTAATATCGGTAATCCCGATGAAATTTCATTGAAAGATTTCGCAGAGGAAATAATTAAACTGACTGGTACAGATCAAAAAATTGTGTATAAGCCATTGCCTACCGACGATCCAAAACAACGACAACCCGACATTACAAAGGCAAAGGCGCTTTTAGGATGGCAGCCAACCGTTAACCGGGCAGATGGATTAAAAATAACGTACGAATATTTTAAATCATTACCACAGGAGGAGCTGTATAAATTGCCAAAGGAGTTTACCAAAGCTCCTAAAACAGCCTAAGCAAGGCAGATAAAGCAACTTTTTTATAAACCAATTTAATAGAAACAGATAAAAATTAACCCTCAAAAAAATCCAATAGCCCTTCAGAAAGGGCAAAGCGAAATTCGCTTTTCCCCATCGGGGCTATTGGTGTATTAAAATTATGTATCAGCATTTATTGGATAAACAAAAAACACTGGCAGTAATTGGTTTAGGATACGTAGGATTGCCAATCGCATTGGAGTTTGCGAAGAAAATTAAAGTAATTGGTTTCGACATCAACGCAAAAAGAGTGGAGATGATGCGCAACAGCATTGATCCAAGTCAGGAATTGGAGAAGGAAGCTTTTGACGGATGTGATATAGAATTTACCAACGATCTGGAGGTTTTGAAAAAGGCGAACTTTTTTATCGTAGCCGTTCCTACACCAGTGGATGATCACAATGTTCCAGATCTCGTGCCTGTGCAAAGAGCAAGTGAAACAATTGGTAAAGTAATAAAGGAAGGCGATTACGTAGTGTATGAAAGTACTGTTTACCCCGGCTGTACTGAAGAAGATTGTTTGCCGATCATTGAAAAATTATCCGGCCTAAAAAATATTGTAAACTTTAAGTTGGGATATTCGCCGGAAAGAATAAATCCAGGTGATAAAGAGCATACCCTTGCTAAAATAATTAAGGTAGTAAGTGGTTGTGATGCTGAAAGTTTGGATGTGGTAGCCAAAGTGTATGAGCTGGTGGTAACAGCAGGAGTGCATAAAGCGTCCAGCATTAAAGTAGCCGAGGCTGCTAAAATTATTGAGAATACACAACGTGATCTCAACATCGCCTTGATGAATGAACTCTCAATTATCTTCGACAAAATGGGAATCAATACTTTTGAAGTACTGGAAGCAGCAGGAACCAAATGGAACTTCCTGAAATTTCAACCAGGTCTTGTTGGCGGACATTGCATCGGAGTAGATCCCTATTATCTCACTTACAAATCAAAAGAGCTGGGATATGATAGCCAGGTTATATTAGCAGGCAGGGTAATCAATGATGGTATGGCGGATTATATTTCCAAAAAAGTATTGCAACACATTATTCAAAACAACGGCAATATCAAAGATGCCAAAGTTTTAATCATGGGTGCCACATTTAAAGAAAACGTGAGCGATATCCGCAACAGTAAAGTGGCAGATGTTTTCAATGAATTAAAGTCTTTTTCATTGAATGTAGAAATAGTAGATCCGCACGCAGATAGCGACGAACTACAACATGAATATGGGTTCTCGCTTACGAAACAAATTTCCAACGTTTACGATGCCATCATCGTAGCTGTGCCACACAACGATTACAAAGCGCTTGATGATGCCTACTTTGCAGGTATCACCAAACCCGGTGCCATTGTAGCTGATTTAAAAGGTATTTTCCGTGGAAAAATAACGAGCCGCAAGTATTGGAGTTTATAATGGGAAATTCGCATCGTTTCGAGAAATACATTTTATAATCAATTAAAGTACAGTGCAGCAATCAAAATAATGAGTACTACTTTTCATACAAAAGACCTTAGGCAGGATCGTTTTTTAATTACAGGAGGTGCTGGTTTTATCGGGGGCCACCTGGCAGAATATTTATTAAAAAATGGTGCCGCCAAAGTAAGAGTATTGGATAATCTGGTAAACGGCTTTCAGGCCAACCTTGATATACTTCGCCAGTACAGCGGTTTCGAATTTATGGAGGGCGACATCAGAAATGCGGATACCTGCCAGCAGGCATGTAGGGATATCAATTACGTAAGTCACCAGGCAGCGTTGGGTTCTGTACCCCGTTCCATTAAAGAACCGGTATATTTCAATGAGGTAAATGTGGGTGGCTTTGTAAATATGTTGAAAGCCGCAGTAGACAACAACATCAAGCAATTTGTGTACGCATCTTCATCATCGGTTTATGGAGATGAACCAACCTTGCCTAAATTAGAAAGCAGGGTAGGGAATTGCCTTTCTCCGTATGCCGCCACCAAAAAAACAAATGAATTGTATGCACAGGTTTTTGCAGATGTGTATGGTTTAAAAATAATGGGTTTTCGTTATTTCAATATTTTTGGTCCACGCCAGGATCCTGATGGAGCCTACGCTGCAGTAATCCCCTTGTTTGTAAAAGGCATCATGAAAAAAACGCCGGTTTACATCAATGGAGATGGCGAGCAAACCAGGGACTTTACCTTTGTTGACAATGCAGTGCAGATCAATTTAAAGGGAATGCTTACTGAAAATGAAGCGGCCATCAAAAAAGTGTACAATGTTGCAGTAGGTGAAAACTTTTCTGTTAACTATTTATACAGGGCTTGTAAAAAATATTTGGAAAGTGATTTTGAAGCAACCTTCCGGGAACCAAGGTCGGGCGATATCAGAAATTCACTGGCAGATATTTCGTTGGCGAAAGAGCTGCTAGGTTACCAGCCAACCAAAAAATTTGAAGACGGGTTAACAGAAACGATTGAGTTTTTTAAACAGAAATACAGTTAAAAAACAACTGTAGTCTTACTGCTCAATCTCTGTTGCGCTAACCTTTTTGTAACGTTTAAAATTCATCAATTTAAAAAAATATCAATTAAAAAGCATGCCGATTATAAAAACCGAATTTCCCGACTTAGTAATTTTTCAACCTGTTGTATTTGAAGACAGCAGGGGGTATTTTTTTGAATGCTACAATGAAAAATTATTTGCAGCAGAGGGAATCAACATAAAGTTTGTACAAGACAACCAGGCAAAATCAACTTATGGTGTAATTCGTGGATTGCATTTTCAGTTGGCGCCCTATGCGCAAACCAAATTGATTCGGGTATTGAGCGGAAGTATTTTAGATGTGGCGGTAGACATCAGGCAGGGCTCACCTTTTTACGGAAAGGCATACACGCTGGAATTATCAGCGGAAAATAAAAAACAATTACTGGTACCCAAGGGCTTTGCACATGGCTATTCGGTGCTCAGCGAAACGGCAGAAGTAATGTATAAATGCGATGCGTTTTACAACAAGCAAGCTGAGGGTGGACTGTTGTTCAACGATCCAAAACTGCTAATTGATTGGGGCATACCAGCCGATCTGGCGGTTATAGCCGATAAGGATTTACTACATCCCGGGATAGACGATTGTAAAGGAAATTTCATTTTTTAAACGCAACAACAGTGGCAGACAAAAAGACAATTTTAGTAACAGGCGCCAACGGCCAGTTGGGTAGCGAAATGCAGGTAATCGCTGCTGCATATCCTGATTACAATTTTTTATTTGTTACAAAGGAAGCGCTCGCCATTGATGATGAAGCAGCCGTAAGGTATTATTTTTCCTGCCATGCAATTGATTGCTGCGTTAATTGTGCCGCTTACACAGCAGTAGATAAGGCTGAAACAGAAACAGAAAAGGCGATGCAGATCAATGCCATTGCAGTTGGTAATCTTGCAAAGATTTGTGCTGAGCAAAAAGCAATGTTCATCCACATCTCAACCGATTATGTATTTGATGGCACCGCAACAGAGCCTTACAAAGAAGATGACCAGGTAAGCCCGGTTAATTTTTATGGGGCTTCCAAATTAAAAGGAGAGGAGCTGGCCATTCAAAACAATCCCGATTCAATCATCATTCGTACCTCATGGGTATATTCTTCTTTCGGAAATAATTTTGTAAAAACCATGCTGCGTTTGATGAGCGAAAGAGAAAGCATCAATGTAGTAAGTGATCAGCAGGGATGTCCCACTTATGCGGCTGATCTTGCAGCGGCCATCATGCAAATAATTGAGTCGAAGGTGCAATTGAACGGTTCCACTATTTTTAATTATTCCAACACAGGTGCAATCAACTGGCACCAGTTTGCGGAGGCCATTCAAGCGCTTTCAAAAAGCAACTGCATTGTTCTCCCGATACCGGCAGCAAAATATCCAACGCCTGCCAAACGCCCATCTTATTCTGTAATGGATACCACTAAAATTCAGCAAACATTTAACCTCGCCATTCCGCCGTGGAAGGATAGCCTGGTGAAATGCCTGCATCTATTGGGTAAATAAAAACGAACGCTAAAACTTAGGAAACTCTTTGTTGCGGATGTACACCAGTTTGGTGCCGCCTTTGTCCCGCTTGTCAATTTCAAATTGTGGCAACGAAACTACCAGAGGCGTCAATTTTGAAAATCCATAATTCCTCGGATCAAAATTGGGCTGCTTCTTTAGCAACAAACTACCTACCTCGCCTAAAAATGCCCAGCCGTTTTCATCCCCCAAATCATCAATAGTAGTGGCAATTAAATGAAGGGTTTCTTTACTCAGTTTATCAACAGCAACAGTTTGTTTGGGTTGCATTTGTTTTGTCTTGGTCTTGGTTTTGGTTGTCTCAGGTTCTTCCACATCAGGCACAGCAATAATTTCCATGTAAATGAATTTATCGCAGGCAACGATAAACGGATTGGGTGTTTTCTTTTGTCCGATGCCAAACACCTTCATACCGGCCTCCCGAAGCCGGGTTGCCAGCCGGGTAAAATCGCTGTCGCTCGAAATAATGCAGAAGCCATCCACTTTACCAGAGTATAAAATATCCATCGCATCTATAATGAGTGCGCTGTCACTTGAGTTTTTGCCCTGCGTGTAACTATACTGTTGAATCGGCGTGATGGCATTTTCCAGCAATACATTTTTCCAACCGGAAACGGTCGGCTTTGTCCAGTCGCCATAAATTCTTTTAAAGGTTGGTGTGCCATATTTCGTGATCTCTTCCATCACACCTTTTACATTACTGTAAGGCACGTTATCGGCATCTATTAAAACGGCAAGGCGTATATCTTTTTGAAAATCCATTACGCAAGTTAAATCTTTTTTTCAACTCAGTTTTTCGGGAGTACTGATTGCGAATCTGATACAGGACTTACGCTGTTGAAAGAATAAAAAAAATTATCATCTCGTAATAGAGCTGCAACGAATTTGAAAATTTGAGTAAACAACCGGGTTTCAAGAAATACAATACAAGCAGTGGTTCGCCTGGCAGCATCCTTGCGTCGCAATCCGTTCATCGGCACTGCTGCTATTTAGCTTTTATTCCAATATCAATAGGCCTTATTGTAAAAGTGAAGACCTTGGTAAAATATTATTACAGTCAAAATTTAAGCATGTTAAAGATTTTTACTTAGCCACAAATATTGATAACACTGTCAAAGTTGAGATTATTTCAGTTACAGCATTTCATGTGCTTACTTAAACCAACAGTATGCAAAAACGAAATAAAATGAATTTATAAATCCGTTTGGAAAAATACATTCATTTCCAGTTGCTGTAAAATTCCCGGACCACTTTATAAAACAATACCAATCTCCGGGTGCATTTCAAATTGTCGTTTCCGATTTCGGTTGGTGGGGACACCGACCGAGGCAGGGCCGTGGTTGGTGTCCCCACCAACCACTTAAAGCTGCTATAATTTGAAATGCACCCCAATCTCCCCAACCCATTTTGATTGCCTACTTTTGCATCAATTATGCAACTCTTCAACACTACCAGCAGGATCATCGTTACCTGTAGCAATCGCCTGTCTCCTTTTCTACAAGCAGAGGTAGAAGAACTTGGCTTTAAACCAGTTCGGGTATTTAAAACCGGCGTTGAATTAAAAGGAACGTTGGCCGATTGCATCAAACTAAATTTAAACCTGCGCTGTGCCAGCCAGGTACTATTTTCCATCAGTGAATTTACTGCCCGCAATGCGGATGATTTGTACAATGCCCTGCTGCATTTTGAATGGGAAGATGTAATTGCAGCCGATGGCTATTTTTCCATCACCAGCAATGTAGACAATGCCACGATCAACAACTCTTTATTTGCCAATGTAAAAGTAAAAGATGCCATCGTAGACCGATTTAGAAACCGCACAGGTTTGCGCCCTAATTCTGGACCGGAACTTGATAAAACGGTGATTCATCTTTACTGGAAAGAAGAACTGGCGGAACTGTTTATTGACACCTCCGGAGAAACTTTGTCGAAACATGGCTACCGCAAAATACCAGGTAAAGCACCAATGCTCGAAGCATTGGCAGCAGCCACTTTACTGGCCACCAAATGGGACCGTACCTCTGCCTTTATAAATCCAATGTGTGGTTCCTCCACCATTGCCATTGAAGCAGCCATGTTAGCCACCAATCGCAGACCCGGCTTGTACCGTACCAACTATGCGTTCATGCACCTGGTAGGTTTTGAAGAAGCCATGTACACCAAACAACGCCAGCGGCTGGATGCCATCGTTAAAGAAGTACCGGGCTTACGAATTATTGCAACCGATATCAGCGGCGATGCCATCAATATTTCTAAAATAAATGCAGGTGCCGCAGGTGTGGCAGAACTGATTGAATTTGCCACCGGCGATTTTGAAACTACGCCCATTCCGGCAGACCAGCCAGGTATAATTTATTTCAATCCAGAATATGGCGATCGCCTCGGTGTAGAAGCCGAACTTGAAATCACCTACGGAAGAATCGGTGATTTTATGAAGAAGCAATGCAAGGGCTACACCGGTTATATTTTTACCGGCAATTTAGAACTGGGTAAAAAGATTGGTCTTAAACCAAAGCGCCGCATTGAGTTTTACACCAGCAAAATTGATTGTCGTTTGTTTGAGTATGAGTTGTATGCGGGAACGAAGAGGGAAACCCCCTAATCCCCTGAAGGGGAAACAAAGCAAGACTCAGATAGGGTGAGATTCTTTTTTGCTTTGTAACCATCTAATATTACTACGCACAGATTACACCTGCCTTCCCCCCCTTCGGGAATTAGGGAGCTTCTGAATGGGGAACAAGGCAAGACTCAGATACGGTGGGATTCTTTTTTGTGAAGTAGCGGTTGATGTCAATCCCTCTTTGTTTTTTTGCACTAACGATTGTTGCTTTTTACATTCCTATTAATACGTTTGGTGGACATGTTCAGTTCTGCAAAATGTACCAGTGAGCGACGCCACCGAAGTCCATCAGTGTTCAACTTCTCGGACAAAAAACAAAAAAGCAGTTATCCTAACTACAGCCAAATCAAAACGATCTGCCAAAAATTAAGATAACTGCTCTAAAAACATCTAATATTATTCTGCCCAGATTACACTTGCCTTATTCCCCCTTCAGGGGGTTAGGGGGCTTGGCTTCTACTTCGTATCGTACGCCCAATTCACCAACGTAGCACCCCAGGTAAATCCACCACCAAAGGCGGCGAGTACAATTTTATCACCTTTGTTCAATTGCTTTTCCCACTCCCACAAACACAAAGGAATGGTTGCTGCGGTCGTGTTACCAAAACGCTGGATATTCAGCATTACTTTTTCATGCGGGAGACCCATGCGGTTTGCGGTGGCATCAATGATTCTTTTATTTGCCTGGTGCGGAACCAGCCATGCAATATCATCGCCGGTTAAATGATTGCGTTCCAACAAATCGAAAGCCGCATCCGCCATGCCTTTTACAGCCGCTTTAAACACGGGCGGTCCCGCCTGGTAGATATAATGTTCTTTCGCCAAAACGGTTTCTACGCTGGCAGGTTTCAATGAACCGCCAGCTTTCATGTGTAAATAATCACGGCCGCCGCCATCGCTCTTTAGCAAGCTATCCATTATGCCATTACAATCTTCTGAAGGTTCCAGTAAAACGGCACCGGCGCCATCACCAAACAGAATACAGGTGGTACGGTCGGTATAATCTACGATGGCGCTCATTTTGTCGGCACCTACTACTACAACTTTTTTATATCGGCCACTTTCTATAAAAGCAGCACCGGTAGTTAAGGCAAATAAAAACCCGGAGCAGGCAGCACTTAAATCAAATCCCCAGGCATTGGTAGCCCCTATTTTACTGCAAACAATATTGGCAGTAGAAGGGAAAATCATATCCGGCGTAACAGTGCCCACAATCATACAATCTATTTCCAATGGGTCGATGCCTCTTTTTTTGCACAACTCTAAAACGGCTGGTACAACCATATCGGAAGTAGCAAGACCTTCTCCTTTTAAAATTCTTCTTTCTTCTACACCTGTTCTGGTTTTGATCCACTCATCGTTGGTGTCAATCATTGTTTCTAAAATGGCATTGGTAAGCCTGTATTCTGGAACATATCCTCCTACGGCGGTAATTGCTGCGGTAATTTTTTGCATATTGATTAATAGGTTTATGTTTTCGGAACGTTCTTCCGTTTTCCGGTCGCCCGCAAAAGTACATTAAAAAGTGTCAGTTTGAATTTTGCACACAGTGCTACTTTTAGAATAGAATAACGGTTCTATTTGTCAATGGTGAATGGTCAATCGTGAAATATTCAGCATTCGTACTTGGTCTAACACGGGTGTTCTGTTAAGCCTAAGGTGACTAAAAGTGATTACACGAATTTCAGGCACTATCCAATAGCTATCGGATTACACAAATTAAGATTTAACGATGGTATCTAAGCGAGTTTTATAATTCGTATCGTAAAAATAAATAGTGCGCTAATGTAAAGTTAACACAGCAATGGTTCCAGAACCTATCGGCTGGATAGTACCATTCATTCAGGTTGCCCTGTTTTGGTAATGGCATCGTTGGTTAAAACAACATCTTGAAAGTGCTTCATTCCCTGTGCCAATTATGCGTGCCGTCCTTTTTAACTTTCCATCATCAATTATCCTTATTTTCGCATCTCATTTAACCGCACTATGTACGCATATCTTGAAGGCAAATTTACCATGAAGAACCCGGCGCAGGTTTATGTAGATATAAACGGTATTGGCTTCGAGGTTAACATTAGTTTAAATACTTATTCTCACATCCAAAGCAGCGTATCGGGTAAATTATTTACCTATCTTCAGGTTAAGGAAGATGGACATACGTTATTTGGATTTTTCGACAAAGGGGAAAAAGACATGTTTATCCAGTTGATTAGTGTTTCGGGTATTGGTGCCAATACTGCCCGAATGATGTTGTCGCACTTAAAGCCGGATGAATTAAGTACCGCCATACAGCAGGGAAATATAAAGTTGCTCGAGAGTATCAAAGGCATTGGAAAAAAGACAGCCGAGCGGCTGGTATTGGAATTGAGAGATAAAATTCATAAAATTGATAGTATTGTACCAATTCAAGTCAATGCAGGCAATAGGATGCAGCAAGATGCGTTAAATGCATTGGTGGCACTTGGTATTTCAAAAGCACAAGCAGAAGCCGCCGTTAAAAAAATAGCAGCAACTGATCCTGATTCAAACAACCTGGAAGATTTAATTAAAAAAGCACTTAAAGCCATTTGATATTTGAGAGAATTCTACATTAACTGATTACCAGATGGTTCGCAAAAGAATTTTAATTCCAAGATTAATTGGCTTTAGGTTGTTATGTATAGTATTCTTCTCCACTATTTCATTGCTGCTTAGTGCAAAAAATGCAGGAAATACCCTGCCTTCATTTTTAAATAACGGCAATGCGCCTGATACCTTGCCTTACCCCATACATGAGCGTAAAGGTGATGTCATCAGCGACAATAAAAAAAGCACTTTCGATTTTAAAACGCCCCCCAATATCTCCGATTCGGTGGCGTATGATTTCAGAACCCGCCTGTACACCGTTTATGAAAAAATAGGTGATAAATTTTACCGCACACCCACTACCTACACTTTTGATGAATTTTGGGAATTGCGGGGCAGGCAGGCCGAAAATGATTATTTTAAAAAGCGGGCCAATACCATGAACCTGCTCAATCGTAAATTGACCAAGCCCAAGCTGTCGCTCTACGACAATCTTTTTAACCGCCTTTTTGGAAATGGTAAAATTGATATTAGTCCACAGGGAAATGTGGACATTACCGCAGGCTACCAAGGACAAAATGTAAAAAATCCAACCCTGCCGGAAAGGGCCAGAAGAAATGGTGGTTTCGATTTTGACATGAATGCCCAGGTAAACGTAAATGCCAATATCGGCGATAAATTAAAATTCCCCATCAATTACAATACGCTGGCCAATTTTGGACAAGACAACCAACTGAAACTGGACTATAGTGGTGTAGATGATGAGATCATCAAAAGAATTGAAGCAGGGGCAGTGCAGTTTGCATCCCGCAGTACATTTATCCCCGGCGCCCAGCAATTGTTCGGGTTAAAAACCCAATTGCAATTTGGAAAGCTGAATGTAACAACCGTATTGGCTAACCAAAAATCGCAGCGGCAAACGGTAAATCTGCAGGGAGGGGCAGCAGCGCAGGTAATTGATTTGAAGGCGGATGAGTATGAAGAAAACCGTCACTTTTTACTGGGGCAATACTTTAGGGAAAACTACAATAAGGTTTTGTCTAAATTACCTGCCGTAACTACACCCGTTCAAATTCTACGGTTGGATGTGTGGGTTACCAACCGCAACGGAAGTACAACCAATACAAGGGATATCGTTGGATTGATGGATTTGGGTGAAAGAACTCCCTTCCTGCCTTCTATCATTGCATCCGGTAATTTACCCGATAACTACACCAACGATTTGTACCCCAGAATTATCGGGAATCCGGGCAATAGAAATCCTGCATTGGTAGTAAGTAATTTGCAGGCACTCGGTTTATCGCCTGTTCAGGATTTTGAAAAAATATTTGCCCGTAAACTTGATTCCACTCAATACATTTTTAACAGGCAGGCTGGTTATATTTCTTTAAGCCAGCCACTACAGCCGGATGAGGTATTGGGTGTGGCATACCAATATTCTTACAACGGAAAAATTTTTACCGTCGGTGAATTTTCACAGGATCTTCCCCCTGATAGTGTTTCTGCTACTCAAAAAGTATTGTTCCTTAAATTATTAAAAGCAACCTCACAGCGTACTGCATTGCCCATCTGGAACCTTATGATGAAAAATGTTTATTCTGTTGGTTACGGTACACTAACACCTACTGATTTTAAATTGAACGTTTTGTACCAGGAACCAAGTTTGGGTTGGAAAAGATATGTACCCTTTGGTGATAAAAATCAGGGAGTTCCAATTATTTCCCTGGTTAATTTAGATCGGTTGAATAACCAGTTGGATCCGCAGCCGGATGGTGTGTTCGACTATGTGGAAGGGTTTACCGTGATCTCGCCTTACAGCAGGATTGTGTTCCCGGTATTGGAACCTTTTGGTCGTGACCTCGCTGCACAGGTGTACAACAATCCGCCACCCGGTGCAAAAGACACGTTGTATTATGCGTTGTACGATTCCATCAAAGCAGTGGCACAGCAATATCCCAATCTTAACCGGTATGTATTAAAAGGATCTGCACGTACTTCCGGCTCTTCGGATATCAGCATTGGCTACAATATTCCAAGGGGAAGTGTAACCGTTAGTGCTGGCGGACAAACCCTGATTGAAGGTGCTGATTACGATATCAATTATGATTTGGGTACCATTAAAGTTACCAACCAGGCCATCCTGAATGCGGGCTTGCCAGTACAGGTTAATTTTGAAAACAATGCCGCTTTTGGTATGCAGCAGCGCAATTATTTAGGTCTTCGCCTGGATTATCTTGCTAAGAATACATTGAAAGAGCAACTGGCGATCGGTGCCACCGTTGTACGTTTAGGTGAGCGCCCTTTCTTTACAAAAAATAATATTGGAGAAGATCCAATTCGGAATACGATGTATGGCCTGGATATAAATTACCGGAAAGAAATGCCACGTCTTTCCAAAATATTGGATAAGCTGCCGTTTTATTCTACTACAGCACCATCTACCATCAATGCTTATGCAGAAGGTGCCTTTTTGCAACCAGGTCATGCGCCACAAATTGGAAGGGGGGCGGCCGGTACAGTCTATATTGATGATTTTGAAGGCAGTAAATCCGGTATTGATCTTCGTTTTCCGGCTATTAGCTGGGCAATGGCCTCCGCACCGCAAAATGCAACCGATGTCAATGGCACCGTCCTTTTTCCGGAAGCTACACTGAACAATGATATTGATTATGGCAAAAAGCGGGCAAAATTAGCCTGGTACCAAATAGAGCCGGCCCTTCAGGGCTTTAAAGGAGTGAACAATCCATTGAGTGAAAACAGGGCCGAGTTAAGCGATCCAAGAACCCGGTTGGTAAAGCAGAGTGAAATATTTCCACAGCGTACCACCGATTTCGGCCAGAACCAGTTGATCACTTTTGACCTTGCCTATTACCCAACTGAAAAGGGGGCTTATAACTACGAGTCATCTGCAGCAAACATCGACAACAGCAACCGCTTGAGAAATCCAAAACAAAAATGGGGTGGACTGATGCGGAGTATTGACCAGACAGATTTTGAAACAGCCAATATCGAGTTTGTCGAATTCTGGATGCAGGATCCGTTTATCAATACTGCCACCCGGCCAAATGCGGACAAATCTACCGGGGGTAAATTGTATTTCAACCTCGGAAACATTTCAGAAGATATTTTAAAAGATGGCAGAAGATTTTATGAAAATGGATTACCAACTCCAACCGCTCCATCTCAGGTAGACAATACATCTACCTGGGGCAGGGTGCCGCTCAATCCAATCCAGGTAACCAACGCATTTAGTAATGATGCAGCCGATCGTGTTTTTCAGGATCTGGGTTTTGATGGCAATAACAACGATTCTGAAAGAGTAAAACGAGCGGCTTATCTTACCCAATTGCAGGGGGCTGTAAATGCGGGTGCTTACCAGTTAGCGTCGCAGGATCCTTCTTCCGATGATTTTTCAAATTACCGGGATGCAATATTTACGCCAACAGATGGTATTTTAAAACGCTATAAAAATTTCAACAATCCGGAAGGCAATTCAAAAGTAAATGACGGATCGATCTTTTCTTCGGCAGCTACTTTGTATCCTGATGCGGAAGACCTCAACCGGGATAATACCATGACTGAGTCGGAAGAATATTTTCAATACATTGTTGATATTAAACCGGTGAACGACCCAACGATGCAGATTGGGGTTAATTTTATCGTTGATAAAAAAACAGTCAACATTACCGGACTGCCAGACGGAACTACCCGTCCGGAAACATGGTACCAGTTCAGGATACCCATTGGTTCATTCACCAATAAAATTGGAAAAATACCGGATTTCAAGTCCATTCGTTTTATGCGGATGTTCCTCACCGATTTTGAAGATGAAGTGGTGATGCGTTTTGGTAAGTTGGAATTAACCCGGAATATCTGGCGTCGTTTTCCGAATAAGATCGATTCTTCCGGCATTTATTCGCCGGTAACTTCTTCTGCTGAATTTAATATTAATGGGGTAAATATTGAAGAGAATGATAAGCGTACACCCTTGCCCTACCGCACGCCAAGAGAAATCCAGCGGCAGCAGGTACAAAGCAACAATGGTGTAAACCTTCTGCAAAACGAGCAGAGTATGTCGCTGCAATTCTGCGGTTTAGGCAAAGGCGATGCAAGAGGCGTACAGCAAACATTTGCAAACAGGGATATCAGGCAGTATGGTAATTTATCGATGTTTGTCCATGCAGAAAATAATGTAAAAACGCCCAATAGTATTAAGGATCGTGATTTAAATGCAGTGATCAGGATTGGAACTGATTTTGTGAGTAATTACTACGAAATCAGGATACCACTTTATTTAACACCATTATCGGCAGGTATCAGTTTAAGTGCCAATAGTGATGCCTACAATGACACGCTTTGGCGGGCCATCAACAGTTTAAATGTTGACCTTACCGTGTTACCCAAATTAAAACAAGAAAGAAACCTGAGCGGCATCCCCACCACTATTTTTAGAAGGGCACAAGGCAATGGACAAATCTATTCCATCTTAGGTGATCCAAACTTAGGCGAAATAAGAGGTATTTTAATTGGTGTAGAAAATGCCAATAACGGCAGTGCCTGTGGCGAAGTATGGGTAAATGAATTGCGTCTTACTTCTATCAACGAAAAAGGCGGTTGGGCAGCTATGGCAAGAATTGATATGAACCTGGCCGACCTTGGAACCCTAACCGGATCGCTCACCAAACACACCACTGGTTTTGGTACACTGGAGCAACGGGTAAATGAACGTTACAGAGACGACTTTACCCAATTTGATGTGGCGGCCAATCTGGAGTTGGGTAAATTACTACCTAAAAAAGCGGCCGTTTCTATACCGATGTTTGCCAGTTATTCACAAACCATCAGTAAGCCCGAATTTGATCCATACGATCTGGACATCCGGCTGAAAGACAAACTGGGCGTATCTCCGTCTGATAAACGGGATTCGATCAACAATTCGGCGGTCGATTTTACCAGTACGAAAACATTGAATTTTACCAATGTAAGAAAGAACAGAACGGGCGATAAAAAGCCTAAAATTTATGATATTTCCAATGTGGATGTGAGTTACTCTTATATCAATGTAGTTGCACACAATCCATTGATTGAAAACAACGAAGTTACCCGGCACCGGGGAGGACTGGGTTACAATTTTGCCCCGCAACCAAAATACATTGAGCCATTTAAGAAGCTGAAATTTTTTACCAAAAGAAAAAAGCATTGGTTCGATTTGGTAAAGGATTTTAATGTGAATCCGGTACCTTCCCAATTAAGTTTCAGGGCCGATATTCACCGCCAGTTTGGAGCCATCCGGCCGCGAAGTGTTGGGGCTGATAAATATAAGATTCCAGAAACCTATGATAAGTATTTAACCTTTCAGCGGGATTATATTTTCCGCTGGGCGCTTACCCGTTCTATCAATGTTGATTTTACAGCTACCAATAATTCGAGGGTGGATGAACCTGCCGGGCGAATTGATACCCAACCAAAAAAAGATAGTCTGTGGTCAAACCTTTTAAACGGTGGAAGAAATACGTTGTATAACCAGTCAGCCAATTTCTCGTACACTTTACCAACGGCCAAATTTCCGCTGGTAGACTGGACTACCATCAATTTTAAATACCAGGCAACCTATCGCTGGATTGGTGCTTCCAGGCTGGCAGTTGAGTTAGGAAACATTCTTGAAAACGGTCAGAGTCAGGAAGCCACTGCACAGCTCGACTTCACCAAGTTGTACAATAAATTTAAATTCTTCCGTGCCATTGAACAGCCAAGAAGTGGTCAAACAAAAAACAAGGAGATCAAAAAAGATTCTGTTTTTAAAAAAATTACCAAAGACGGAATTACTACCAAAAAGTTCAAGAGAATGAAAACCATCCGGATAAAGGATCCTAATTATTTGCCGGATGTGGGTACGCTTGGAAGGATATTTGGAAAGCTGATTACCAGCGTAAAGCAGGTAAATATTTCACTGTCGGAAAATGCCAACACCCGTTTGCCAGGCTACCTGGATAGCACAAAATTTGTTGGACAGAATTTCAGGAGTATGCAACCCGGTATGGACTTTATTTTGGGACGGCAACCCGATACCAACTGGCTGAACAATGCCGCCCGAAAGGGATTGATTAGTCCGGATACTTTGTTCAACAGTATTCTGCAACAAAACTTCGACCAGCGTTTAACCTTAACTGCCCAGTTGGAGCCGGTAAGAGATTTGACCATTGCGATAAATATAAATAAAACGTTCAATAAAAGTTATTCTGAGTTATTTAAAGACACGACCGGAACGGGTAATAATTTTGGTCATTTGAGTCCATATGCAGGCGGTGGATTTGATGTAAGTTATATTTCGTATAAAACGCTTTTTGGCAAGTTTAACCCTAACCAGATTTCGGCTACTTTCTTACAATTTCAGGATAACCGGAAAATCATTTCTCAAAGGCTGGGTGCGTTGAATAAATACAATGATGGCCGGCCACTGGAAGCGAATGGTTATGCCTATGGGTATAATAAATATGCCAACGATGTATTGATTCCGGCGTTCATAGCGGCTTATACCGGTCAGGATCCAAACAGCGTAGGATTAATTAAACAGAGCAATCCAAATATCAAATCCAATCCATTTAAAAGCATCATACCAAGACCCAACTGGAAGCTGGATTACAATGGCTTGAGCAGGATTAAAGGCTTAGATAAGATCTTTACCAACTTCACCATTTCGCATGGTTACAATGGAAGTTTGAGCATGAACGGGTTCACTTCAGCTTTGTTGTACCGGGATGAATCCCGCTACGGTTATCCATCTTTTTATGATACCATTTCTAATAATTATATCCCTTATTTCCTGCTTCCGAACATTACCATACAGGAACAATTTGCGCCCATTGTAGGAGTTGATATGATGTTTACCAACCAATTTCAGTTTAAAATTGATTATGCCAAGCAACGGATGCTAAGTTTAAGCCTGGTAGATTTTCAGTTAAGTGAAACCAGGAGTACCGAATTTTCAATTGGTGCTGGTTACCGCAAACGGGGACTTAAATTATTCGGCGGATTAAAGCTGCCGAAATTTTTAAGCAAGGATGGGGATAGTAAATTAGATAACGAAATTAATTTCCGTCTCGACTTTAGGATTAGGGATAATGTGACGGTCAATAACCGGTTGGATCAGAATTCAACTTTGCCAACGGGCGGTAGTAAAGAAATTACCATTTCACCAACAATCGACTATTTTGTAAATAGCCGGGTAAACCTAAAGCTCTTCTTTGACCAGCGCCGAGTAAACCCCTATATTTCTTCCAGTGCACCTATTACCAATACAAGGGCAGGAGTGCAGGTGCGGATATCGCTGGCGCAATAATAGAATCTTTAAAAAATTAAAAGTCCTCGCCATTCCAGGTGAGGATTTTTTTTGCTTTTTAACGTCTGCAAAGGATTGTTAAGGATTAAATAAAATGTACTGGAATTGGTAAAAGTATTTCTACCAGTAAGGTGTCAACTTTAACTTGTCAGAGACGGAGTTCTCCCGGTTAATCACCCTTTGGGGGTGAATCACCGGGAGAATTCGAAAATTTATACGCCATTTAGTATGTGACATTACTATAGTATAATAGCGCCAGACAATCAAAAATTATCCCGATGTTATTATTTGGAAAGCAACGGCTCATCTTGTATTGTTTATAATAAGCTTTCATAAAACGGCATTTGCTTTTAGTCATTAGTATTTGAATAGACACAATCTGCGACTTGTAAAAGTTTAAGCAACCTAATCAAAGTTGATAGCAGACGGCAATGTGTTTATCAACAAATCCGGTAGCCACAAAAAATATTCGCATTCGCCCATTATTGAATAAAAAATCAGGACTTTCTAAACTCCCTGAATGCAAAAACGCCCCGAAATCCGGAGCGTTTTAAAAAATTGAATTGAATATTTTTATTGTTTCACTTTTTTAAGCAACATCACATAACCACATAATTTTTTCTTTTTCTTATTTACCTGCACCGGCTTCATCATATGGTATTCCGAAAATTTAGGAATGTAGGAATAACTGATTACGTTGCCATCTACATCACCCCATTGTTTCCGCTGGTAGGCAACTTGCTTTTCATCCCAGTCAAACATTCTTACCTCATATAGCCTGGAAGTAATATCGCCAATAAATACAAATTGGTACCAACTGCCCTGCGTAAGTGGAACAATTACGGGTATTTCAAATTCGCTCTCCATACTCATGGAAGCTTCTTTTACTACAATAAAGCCTTGTTTGGAAAGTTCAAGCTTGATGCTGTCTGCCTGGTGAATGATAAAGGTATCATCACAATTTGCCGGGCGGTTTGCGCCCTGTGATTTTGATTTTAAACCAATTAAAATAAGGGCTCCGGTTAAAAAAATGTAAAATAAGTTTTTCATGTGTTGTAAGATTAGGGACTGGATATTAAATCAAAGATTTTTTTTCAAAATATCCTGCACCCATCTTTGTGGAAATTTTTCGATAGAATGTCTAATTCCATGCCAACAAATTTCAACTTAACCGGACAAGGATATTTTACACCTATAAAACAGCTAAATTGAATCTTTATTGTGTTTTGTTAAAATAATAAGCGCTGGCTTGTTGTGTACAGGTGATCACAAGGTCGTTGATACACACATGTGCAGGCAATTGGGCGCAATAAAAAATGGTGTCAGCAATATCAGATGCGGTAAGCGGCACAATCCCGTCATAGGTAGCTGTAGCCTTGGTTTCATCTCCCTTGAAGCGTACCAGTGCGAACTCAGTTTCTACAGCACCGGGGTGAATGCAGGTAACTTTAATATGGTGTTTTAGTAAATCTATCCTCATGCCTTTGCTGAGCGCATCCACTGCAAATTTACTGGCACAATACACATTGCCTTTTTCGTACACTTCCTTGCCTGCGATGGAACCCATATTGATGATATGTCCTTTTTTTTGAGCAATCATGAACGGTAAAATAGCTTTTATTACGTAGATGAGGCCATGCACATTGGTATTCAGCATGGTTTCCCAATCATCCAGATCAGCCTCTTCAAATAAATCCCGGCCCACGGCCAGCCCTGCGTTGTTTATTAAAATATCAATGTTTTGCCATTCAGCAGGGAGTTTCCCTAAAGTTTCCGTCACTGCATTTCTATCCTGTACGTCAAAAACCAATGCCAGTACTTTAACAGAAAATGTGGTCTCCAGCTCGTTTTGCAATTTGTGTAAACGATCTGCCCTGCGACCAGTAATAATCAGGTGATTGCCGGCTGCTGCAAATTTATAGGCACAGGCTTCTCCAATTCCGGAAGTAGCGCCTGTTATCAATACTATTTTATTCATGCCCGAAATTAGTACAGATTATTTGAAATTAAAATAAGGTTGATGGTAAGAGAGCTTATTGAGGTTGACGAACAAATCCGAGTCGATAATGGTGTACGCCTGAACCAGTATTTTCCCAACTATATAAAACGGCTTACTTC